>Ga0315549_1001909_pt1 | contig 20862 bp, 16 predicted proteins | sample SalMarSW160200MG_FD_203101 | JGI IMG/M metagenome (GOLD analysis project Ga0315549, IMG submission 203101) | Salt marsh sediment microbial communities from the Plum Island Ecosystem LTER, Massachusetts, United States - Salt Marsh Sediment SW1601-200 ... | reverse complement strand
AAGTGGGAAAAGAAAAAATTTGGAAAGGGCGTTTTTCTAAAGAAACCGCCTCGGAGATGGAAAAATTTAGTCATTCTATTGAAACAGATAAACTTCTGTATGCGGAGGATATTGCGGTAAATAAAGCATGGGCTAAAGGTTTAAATAAAATAGGGGTTTTATCCGATAAAGAAGCAAAAGAAATCTCAAAAGCTCTTAAGCTTATCGAAGAAGAATTCGCAGGCGGCAGCTTTTCTGTCCTTTCAACCGACGAAGATATCCACAGCGCAATAGAACGCAGATTAACCGAGATCACGGGGGAAATCGGGGGAAAAATCCATACGGGACGAAGCCGTAACGACCAGGTGATAACGGACTTATTCCTCTACCTGAAAAAGGCTATCTCAGATACAATGAAAAAAATCTCGGAATTAGAAAAAGTTATCATTTTTGTTGCGAAAGAAAACACCGATTTAATAATGCCCGGTTATACTCATCTACAGCAGGCTCAACCCATTCTTTTCTCACATTACCTTCTCTCTCTTTTCTGGCTTATGGAACGGGATAAGGAATCTTTATTATTAGGTTTGAAGCACTGCGGTATTATGCCTTTAGGTTCGGCAGCCCTGGCTGGCAGTGGCTTCCCTATTGATCTGACAACTCTTTCGAGAGATTTAGGCTTTAGTGAAATTAGCCCTAATAGTTTGGATATAACTGCTCACCGTGATATTCCAATCTCTATCGGCTTTGCCATGACATTAATATCTTCACACCTGAGCCGTTACGCGTCGGATTTTATACTCTGGTCAACGGGTGAGTTTGGGTTCGTTGAAATAGATGATAAATATGCCACAGGCAGCAGCATTATGCCCCAGAAGAAAAACCCGGATAGCCTGGAACTTATAAGAGGCAAAGCAGCTTCCGCCATAGGACATCTAACGGCGCTCTTATCTCTTTGTCACGGACTTCCCCATTCTTATAATCGGGATCTCCAGGAAGACAAAAAACACATTTTTGAGATTGTTGAAATTGCGGAAGGCTCTCTCGAGATATTCACCGGGGTTTTAAAGACCTTAAAGCTAAACAAGGAAACTATTACGCGCTGCCTTTCTCCAACACTTCTTGCCACAGAAATAGCAGATTATCTTACGGAAAAAGGAACCCCGTTTAGAACGGCGCATACGATAACCGGAAACATTGTGAAATGGGTAAACGAAAACAATATATCTCTTAACGAAATTCCTCTAAGCAAATTTAAGGATTTTTCTCCACTTTTCGAGGAAGAAATTTACGATTACCTCACCTTTAAAAACGCCCTCGCGCGCCGGAATTTAAAGGGAGGCACCGGAGAAAAATCCGTAAAGGAACAAATAAAAAAAGCAACTCAGATTCTAAAAAATTCAATCTCTAAACCTTAATGAAGCGAGGTATAAAATGCTATTGACATCCAAACCTTTTTCATTAGGATATAACAATGTCTAAAAGCAAAAATAAGCGTTTAGAAACAGTCAGAAGTATATTAAATGAGGACAAAATACATTCTCAGGTTGAATTAAAGAAACGGCTGAAAGAATGCGGTTTGAAAATTTCTCAATCTACACTTTCCCGAGACCTTAAAGAACTCGGTTATATAAGGGCTCCTATCGGCGACGGCTCTTATAGGATAATCAAAGTCGAAGGAGGAGAAGAACGGCTTGATCTTCTTTTTAGATTGGGTCTTGTTGAACTGTCTTACGTCAACAACATAATCGTAATAAAGACCAAAACGGGTAACGCCCAGGCTGTCTGTACAGCTATAGACCACGCAAGAATCGATGGGATTTCCGGAACTCTTGCCGGAGATGATACCATCTTTGCTCTGGCGACAAACAAAGCAGTCGCCGCACGGGTCGTAGCAGAACTTAAAAAATATATAGAATAAAAATAGAATTCAGAAGACAGGAGTCAGAAGCCAGAATCCCATCCCAAACTCTAAAATCTAATATTACCGCAAAGGCACAGAGAACGCAGAGAAAAAAAAGAAAACATAAAGGTTTTATTTGTTTGTTTTTCCTAAAATTTAAGACCTGAAACCTAATACTCATCTAAAAAACAAAGAGACACAAAAAAAAGATAAACCATTTCATTATGCTTCTTTTGTTTTTATAAACAAAAGACACCTATTTTGATTTTTCTATATAAAAACTTACTCCACCCCCTTTAGCCTTAAAAACTACCGTGGTGAACAACTCAATTATAACACCATAGATAATGCCCATGATTACAGTTGCAGACAACATCCAAATCGGACTATAACCGACTGCCATCATACCTGAAAAGCCCATGGGTAAACTGAAAATAAAACCCATAAGCGGACCGTGAAGCCACCATTTCATTTTTAGGCAACTGATTCCTATGGCAAATCCCATTACAGTCCTGCTTGCTAGAATCTGCAACTTTATAGCCAAAGGTAATGGCGCGTTGGAGGATGCCAGTATCATGCAAATAACTCCACAGATTAAACCAAAGATTGTAGCAATAGCAATCCTTTTACCCATAATAAAAACCTCCTTAGTTTCCTTTCATTATAGAGAATTTTCAACATGATGTCAAGTTGTTTCTTGTGATATGTTATTATTATAAAAAATGTCATATCCCATCTCCCAAGTGTGACATTTATTTATGAAATTAAAATAGGACATATATTTGTAATAATAACAAATACCCTCTTTCCTCTTGACTTATACGGTAAAAATCCTTATTCTAATGGTAACACTTGCCTTAGATAAAAAGGTAATAGGTGTATTCATTTAAATAAGAAAGAACTTTTAAGTTTACGGAAAAAGGAGGGTATAAATGAAAAGATTCAAAGGAATTTTCTTGAGTGTTTCCGCAACATTGATTTTACTTAGTTTTTGCAATTGTTTTTTGCTAAAGGAAAAATATCGCGAGAAACTATTAATTGATGGAAAAATTGGCTCCGGGACTGGGGAAATAAGATGGGAAACAATTGATTACTTGCCTACTGGTCCTACTAGTTTCGGTATTAATAAAAAGGGAGAAATTTTTATTCTGGATTACTTAAATCATCGAGTTGTGAAATTTGACAGTAAAGGGAATTATGTTGAAGATCTTCCGCAAGGCGGGAATCAAAATCCTATGGATATTGCCTTTGACAGTAAAGACAATATATACATAGAATATATGTCCGGTGACGTTGCGCTTTACGATTACGGTATGGGCTTTATACGTATACTCAATCTTAAACCGCATGTACCTCCAATAATTCCTAAAATGACTCATCTGGAAGCGACCGACCATAGTACGGTTTTACTCGTGGATCCGGACCTTGACCAGGTAGATCAGATAATAGAGGTGGACACTAACGGTAATCTTATTAAGATAAGGGATAAATTTAAAGGTTATATTGAAAGCAAGGGCGGATATTATATAAATAATGCGTCTTCCGGCAGCTCCGATATGATGGTTTACAATGCTGATAATAAAGCGATACTCCCCTTAAAAAAGTTGAAGGCGAGAGAGGGTATTCCCGAGATTATTGGTGTTGATTCTTTGAAAAACCTATATTTTCTAATTGCAATGAAGAAATCAATGGAGGATCGTGTCGTAAAAGTAAATTATAAGGGTTGGAGGAAGGCAGACTTCTTAATAAGGACCAGTCCTGGACATGCGGACGTTTGTCGAACAGTGCGAGTTTCTCCTGGGGGTAAGGTTTATGTTCTGGATGATGCAGATGATAAATTTCATTTATGGGAATATGGACCGTGAAAATAGTAAGTAGAGAGTAGTAAAGAATGGATAAGTAGATGTGCGATGAGGTAGCAATTAACTAATCCGGAGGTTTTTATGAGTGTTGAATTAAAGGATTATTCTTTTGAGGGGTATTATTCCTCAACAACACACCTTGAAGACGAACCGGGAGTATACACGATCTTATGCCGGCATTTCGAGAAAAACGTACTTGTTGATGTTGGTGAAGCGGAAAATGTTAAGACAAAAGTTGAAAACCATGAGAATTCGAACTGTTGGAGACGCAGATGCTCAAGCAGTTTGGTCTATGCTGTTCTCTATACTCCCAAATTAAAAGAGAAGGAAAGAGAAAAAATAGTAGATGAACTTAGAAACGAATATACTCCGGTCTGCGGGAGAAAATAGGAAGGTAGAAAAAAGGAGTAAAAATGAAGAGAATGTTTATGTTAATGGTACTGGCAATAATGCTTTTTGCCCAGGAAACTGTCACAAAGGTTAAAACTGACCGTAGAACCGAGAGTAATCTTGTTTCACTTTTCGAAATACTGCCCGACCATATTGAAGTATTCATCACTTCTGACAGTACGTATATTATTGAAGCTGCTTACCAGAATAAAAAATTAGTTAAAAAGATGACAGCTGCCGAGTATCGTGGTTTAATTGTAAGAAAGCCATCAAAGATGGTAACTCTTGAGAGTACGCAGGTATCCTATCTGGTAGGGCAGACATTTCTTGGACTCAGTCTTTATTCGTGGGGCGTGCCTGTGACCTTTGGTATGGAAGATAAAAACGCAGCAACAATGGGTCTTTTAACACCATTGATTTATACATCGACTTGCTATTTATTGACCAAAGACCGTCGCATCTCCAGCGGCGCTGCTTACGGTTCATTTTTGGGTGGGATAGAGGGCGCAGTTCATGGTGGTTTACTCTTCAAATCTGAAAGAGGAGTATTTTCAATGAGCTTAGCCGAAAATATACTTGATTTTACGCTGGGACAAAACATGGGCTTTACTCCGGGAATGTATCAAAGGAAATTCAATAATTGTACGTATGGTTATTACCATTATTTTATTCTAAGAACATTGTTTGGTGGTTGGGATAATTGGGACAGCGCCGACGATTTTATACAGCTTGGTACAATCCTTTCTCTGGGAGAAGGATATACTTCGCTTTTTCTTTCGCGAAATTCAGAAGACCTTACATTCGGTGATGCCCTTTTTGAACTACGAACCAGTGCACTGGGTGCTGAAGCTTTACCACTTATACTTGCAACCTTTGACCTGCACCGCGATGAATCGTCAAATGAACGTATTTATGCGGCTCTCTCGCTGCTCGGTCATGGTGTGGGTTATCTTTGGGGAAATAAACTCTCCAGAGACTATGATCTTCCCGGTGCTGCCGGCGTGATGGTTTGGATTCTTCCGTATCTTGCACACGCTACAACAGGAGGTCTTGCGGTTCTTGCTGATAACGAGGGGGTTCTTAATTCCTATCCGGCAATATATATCACTACGGATATATTGATGACTTATTTAAGCTATAAAGCGTTTGCCAAAAAATCTATAGATGTAGGCAAAGCAGACATTCCTAATTTCAACATGTCAATCAACCCCATGTGTTTTGTACTCAAGGATAAGAATAAAAATTTTAGCAATATGCCTTTTTTAACGTTCTCTTATAATTTTTGATTAATATCACACAAAGGCACAGAGATATTACGCTAACGGCTTACCGCTGAGGCTGTGCAAAAACGCTCTTTTTCGTAAATTAGAGAAAATTGAGTTATTAATTAGTAACAAAAAATCCTGTGTGAATCCGCGGATAATTATACGGGTTAGAGTAGGGTAAACAAAAAAAATCTTGTGAAAATCTGCCTGCCCTGTAGGGAGGAACGACTGTACCAGGGTGTAATCTGTGGTTTCTATTTGTTTTTATCGTTTCTTTTTCTTTTCACACTCAATTCGCCGTCGGGTTCGAGGCGGACGATTTTAGCTTCGGAATAATACTGTATATTTTTCTCCCTGAGTTTTGCCCGCAGTTGGTCTTCAGTAAGATTTGTTTTCTCGAAGTTTTTCTTTATAAGTTTACCGTCTTTGATTATAATGGTAGAATCACCGTATATTATTCTCGTTATTTTCTTAGGTGCTCTGCAAGCCACAAATTCAACTAAATGAATTAATATAGCGAGGGTACCTATGGCTATTATGGAACGAAGAAGCGATACAACTTCTTCCGAATAAATCATAACATCGCCTACGGCAGAGCCAAGGGCAATAACAATCAGTATATCGAATAAGGTGAGTTGCGCTAATTGTTTTCTGCCTCGTATGCGTATCACAATAAAAGCCACAAGAAAAATGATTGTGGTACGAACAATTACTTCCAATATATTTCCAAAACTTATAAGTTTAATCATTATGAATAAAATTATGGATTATAGAGGAGATGTCAAGTTAAAAAGCCGGTACCGACTTTTTAACTTGACATTCACTTCGTTTTTCGTTATGATTTAGTAACCATATAAGTTAAGAAAATGTTGATAGCAAATGTTCCGTATTCTTATATTCAAACTAATAGGGAGGTTATGATGAAAAGTTTAAAGGCCATTCCTTGGTTATTTTTAGTTCTACTACCCGCATTTACTATTAATGCTCAGGTTACTGTCAAACTCCAACGACCCCCACCTAATAAATTGATGATGGAAAATCTATGGTATGTGAATTTGAATAACACGACTTCTGAAACATACTGGGTTTACCTCCACGGAGAAGTGACGGAAGAAAAAGATGGATTGGTTGGGAAAGCTACCTCGAATGCGTTTGCTCTTCCGCCGGGGATGAAAAGGATAACTTCCGGAAATATAGGGAAGGTTACCAACGTCTGGTATAAAGGTAAGTATAAAGAATCGGTTGTCCGAATCGGGAAATTCCCGGGTGGCAAATATACGGTCTGTGTTTCTATTATAGGCGCCGAAAGTAAAGAGGAATTCGGGCGCGATTGCTTTAAACAAAATATTCAACTTTCCGGTCGTCCCAAGCTTACTTCTCCCAAAGATGGTGCAAAGATTACGAAAAACCCTCTATTTACGTGGACACCTCCCACTCCCAGACCTACGGCAGATTTTAACTATAAACTCCGTATCTTTAAGGTCTTAGAAGGACAAACTAAAGCGGAGGCGATACAGTCAAATCCATCCTGGTTTGAGAAAGATAGGATTGTTAACACCGTCTTCCGGTATCCTTCATCAGCGAGACGTTTTGAAGAGGGAACTTATGCCTGGCAGATACAAACATCGGAAAAAGTTACTCTTCGTGTTAGAGAGGACTACGGTAAAAGCGAGACTAGAGCCTTTGTTTACGCTCCAGATATAGATATTATAGAACCCATTAGCATTAACCTTATTTCTCCTAAGGACGGCGAAAAGATCGTTGATCCGATAATTGATTTTGAGTGGACACCCGTAAATGTAGCAAACATTTCATACTCACTAACAATATGGGAAGTACCTGAAGGTTTAGTAGGTGAAATGGCAGAAAGATATAGACTCAACAAAGAGAGCCTTGCTGATTTTAAGCCATATTTTCACAAAGAGGGTATTGAGGAAACCTCTTTCATTTATCTAAAAGATGCAAATGAACCTTTGGAGCCGGGAACCTATGCCTGGCAGGTGACAACCTCCTTGGGTGGCGGGAAGAAAAAAGAAAGTGATGTCCGAACATTCTCCAGAAAAGTAGAAGAGCTGGTCTCGGGTTTAGACTGTGAAAAGATAAAAAAGATGTTAGAAAAATTGAAAGCGCAATATAGAGCTGAAATGAAGAAACTTTTAGCTGTTGAAGGCAAATTGAATGCGCTTAAAGATAAGCTATCCTCTACCAGTGGCGATTTAAAGGAAGCGGAAAAAGGAAAAGAGAAACTGGAAAAGGAACTGAAAAAGCAGGAGAAGGCTTTTAAAAAGCCCTTTGATTATCTGAAACAAATTTTTGGCAGCGAGGCTACTCTAACCGAATACGATAATCCTCAAGATTTAAAACAGAAAGCAGCCGGACAGGATTATATAGGTAGTGGTGGTATCGGTATTATTTTCGGTGGTGCTGAATCAGCCCTGCATGCCTTTGACCTCTTTCGTTCGGTAACCGGCGAAAGTATTGGTGCGTATGTGAAAAAACTCCGCGACCTTCGAAGTCAAAAGGAAGTTACCAAAAAATCACTACAAAAAACCGAAAAAGAGATACAAAATCTAAAGGCAAAAATGAAAGCTTTAAAGGCACAGATACCCACGGTAGAAAAGCAGTTGGCAGAGGCTAAGAAGAAAACGGAGGAACTTAAGGATAAAATAAATACGTTAATCAATGCTTATAAGGAGTGTAACTTAGCATTCAATGAGGCGAGACAAAATGCTGCGGCAGCAATAGACACTGCAGGTGTATTGTTAAATGGCCTGGAGGATAACGAACTTCCGTCTCTTGAAAACGAAATAGGCAAATTGCGGAGCACTATCGGGAGGTGCGGCGGTGATGAGTGTCATTCTTCTGCACATGATCGCTTAAGAGAGGCTCAGGAACATTATGAACGTGCTAGAGAGTTTATAAAACAGGCAAAAGAAAAATTAAAACAAGCAAGGGAAAAAATTAATACAGACCCACGTGAAGCTGATAGATCGGCTAAAGAAGCGTGGGATTTGGCAAATAAAGCAAAAAACGAAATTAGAATCGCAAAAGAAAATATTCAAGGATTGGCTAACAGTCTTGAAGAATGTACGCCCGGGGATATCCGAAATCGACAGGTTTGTAAGAGATTTAAACTGGAAAAAATTATCGAGGTAGGTTTGGTACCAGAAAATGAGTCTGTTGAGAAATATAAAAAGAGAATGGAAAATTATAGGAGAGGTGCTGGGTGGATAAAGTGGGTTTATAAAATAGCGGATGTGCTTCAGGCTTTAAGTACTTTAATAACAAGTATTACTGAGTTTGTTATGGAGTTTGCTGTAGGTGAAATCCAGCCGGCGGATAAGAGCGAGTTTGTGGATGCCATCCTGGATAACTGGCCGAAAATTATTGAAAAGGGACAAGCAATGCAAATGTATTATATCGTTGAAGGACACTATGAAACCAAAGAAACATGGGAAGAATGCGACAAGTGCTGTAGATGGGGGGGAAAGGAAGGTGCCGTTAGGACGGGTCCCACTGTTAGAGAAATAGTGCGAGCTGAAGAGTGGATTATCAAAGCTGCAGGGAAAAATTCTGCGAAAGCGGCAATAGGGAAAAATATAGAGCAACTTACTGAGAAAATAAAACAAAGAGCAAGCTGGAAATGCAACCCGAAATGACAACTACGTGGATTTGTTAATGCAGAGGAATTAGGATACAGAGAATAGCGTATTGGCAAATCAGTTAATTAGTAAAATTAGGACTTGGAATTTGGGGGTTGGGATTTAGTTTTGACTTTGGGCGTTGGACATAGGACTTTGGACTAAATCCCTACATCCTAATTTCCTAACGATTAAAATCTCTGTGCTCTTTGTGTGTTCTTTTTCCTCTACTTGCCCCGTAGGGAAAAATGACCGTACCGGGGTGTCCTCTGTAGTAATTGTTTTTTAGGTTTGGGTTTTGTTTTTTGACACACGCCGCATGATTCGTGACGCCGTTACCCTTGACTAAACGAAAATTTTTCATAAATTTTTTCATACCTTGAATATTGATATTAAATTAAGTTATGCAAACAGAGTGAGAAGATTTCCTGTTATTCTTTTTTTATTTTTATTTTCCTGTATTAATCCAAATTTTGCCGATTCTGGTAAGTCTTATCGAAACACCGGCGGTGTAGTGGTAGAAGGGAATACCTCTTATAGATATCTGCTTTACTTACCAAAGGATTACAGGAAAAGGTCTTCCGGAAAATGGCCTCTTTTGGTTTATCTCCACGGGAAATCACGGCGTGGTTACAATTTGGAGAAATTGAAGAAGTACGGCCCGCCTTATCTGGTAAGTGAAGGATGGCATTTCCCTTTTATTATAGTATCTCCGCAGTGCCCTCCGGATAGAATTTGGAATACGGATGATTGGTTCCCTTCTTTATACAAGGAATTGTCAAGTAAGTACAGAATCGACCAAAACAGAATTTACCTTACAGGGATGAGTATGGGTGGTTCCGGAGTTTGGTCTCTGGCTATAAAGCACCCGGAATATTTTGCTGCGGCTATTCCTCTATGTGGGGGATGGAGTACGAAAAACATTAAAGCAATGAAACGTATACCAGTTTGGGCATTTCATGGGGCTAACGATAGGATTGTATCCCCGGGAGAGACCGAGCAAATGGTTCATGCTTTAAGGAAGGCTGGAGGGAAAGTAAGATATTCCAGGCTTGAAGGAAAAGGACATTCCATTCACAAGATTTACGAAAAAAAAGTAATGTATGAATGGATGTTAAAGCAAAGGAAGTAGGTTTTAGGTCTTAGGTATAAGACCGACCGAAGACCGTGGACGGACGACCGAATAAAAAACAACAAAACAATCCCGTAAATCTGTGTCAATCCTGTCCGAATTTTTGGGTTGTGGAGGGTAAAACAAATATAATCTTTTTGTCTCTGTGTTCTCTGTGCCCTATGTGGTTAATGTTTTTTTTCGTGTATTTTGTTATTTCTTGGTTCCTATCTTTCCAAAACCAAATCAACAACATTCCTCAAAGTATCCATTTCGAATGGTTTTTCGATGAAAGCATTTATGCCTAATCGCATGATTTCTTCTTCGTCCGGAATAAGGCTTCCGGATATAAGAATACTTTTTATATCGGGTTGTATATCCTTAATCTTTTTTATTAGAGCAGGTCCCGTAATGTCCCTTAATGCGTAACTGCAAATAACAAGTTCGAAATTTTTCGTTAAACATAAACTCAAAACACCGCTTTCCGAACAGGATTTACAGACTTCGAATTCTTCCTCAAGAAAATTCGCTATCTTTTCCGCGTTTTCTAATTGACCGTCAGCAATCAATATCTTTTTCAATTTCGTACTCACTTGTGTCGGTAAACATAGTGCGTATAATTATAGTGTCCTGCGGTTACTTGTCAAGATGCTATTTTTGGGATACGAAAAATGCTTATTAAATATGATAATCTTGGTATGTAGCAGAATTATATTTTTTCCATATATTCCTTAATATGAAAAAGAGAGAAATTTTAGTAAAGTTCGGAAAGAAGGTAAGAGAAGAGAGAAAGAAACTGGGTTATTCGCAGGAAGTCCTCGCGGAGAAAGCCGGAGTTCACCGTACTTATATCGGAATGATTGAGCGCGGCGAAAAGAACATTACTATAGCGAACATTCAGAAAGTCTCTAAAGCCTTAAAAATAAAAATTTCGAAATTGACGGAAGGACTGTAGATCCTAAGGATCTAAGTTAAATCGTTAAATAGGGAAATAGTTAAAAAGTTCCCGTCGGTTTTGCACCCATTTACTTTTTGGAAACTTTGTGTGATTATTAGTTTATTGAGTTCGTGGAGTTCCTTGGGTTGCTTACTCTCTCTAACCTCCTAACCATCTAACTACCCAACAGATTAAAATCTATTTGTTTTTATTTTAAGATTTTGATCTATTTTATTAAAATCGCCTTTGCCGATGCGGTTTGGTCATTTACTTTCAAAAAGACAAAGTATACACCGCTGCTGAAGTTTTCTCTGTAAAATCTAAATGAATATATCCCCGCATTCATTCTTTCGTTTGCAAGTTCTTTAATTTTAACTCCGGCGGAGTTAAATATTTCAAGTTTTACATCCGAGGGCAGGTAAAGGGAAAATCCTATATCCGTAAAAGTATTAAAAGGATTCGGATAAATACGCAGGAAACTGAAAAGATTATCCCCTTCGTCGGCGACATATTCATAAGCGCCTATATCGTACAGGGCTCCCTGGGGTCGTGTTACTCCTCTTATGTCTATTACGGGTGCAAAGTCGCTTGTTCCTGCGTCTATCGCGGGGCTTCCCTCTTTTAAGCGGAGGTCGAACTGTCCGAAGTCTACAAAATTGCTATCATAATTTCTTACCTGCAAATTATGGTCTTCGGTTTGTGGGGAATCTATTGAGAGGGTTCTGTAATAAATATTATTCCGAACTATGCAGCCAACGCTTTGAGAGCCGTCTTTATGGTTTCCTACTCTTATCCAGGGACTTATATCAGAGTTTGTTGTGTCTCTGTCCGCAACCGTATTGTTGATTATGCGGCAGTTAATTGCACCGCTTAGAGTTATACCATGGTAATGGTCAACGATAACGACGTTATTTTCGACAATCCAGTCTGCGTAGAAACCGTCAAAACAGCCGATTCCCTGTAATGTGCCGCGGTGGGGCTGGTTCGGGTCTTCGTAATTGATAATTGTATTGCCTCTCAAAATCACTCCCCAGACAGTATCGGTTCCTACACCCCCTTCCCCAACAGACCATGATTGAAATCCATCGTCATGATTTCCGTTAACATCAAATGAATTTTTTATTATATTATACTGAAATGTATTATAATTTCCTAAGCCCCGCAGTCCATCACCCGCGAAATTTTCGATTACATTGTATTCTACAAGACAGGAGTCCCTGCTTGAAGATATTCCAAAATTAACATTTTTGCAGTAGTTGTTGCGTATAATTACATTTTTTCCTTGAGAAGAGATTGCCGTGCACGATAGCTCATCCCACTGTTCGGCGGACCAGGATGAGGCGTTTTCGACCGAGTACAAATAGCAGTTTTCTATTGTTATATAGGTAGAAGGGCCGGAAAAACCGTGCCATTCGATAGATACAAGTGTAGTGTTTTCGTACTCGGGGGCTTTCGATGGTGTAATTGTAAGACCCTGAAGATGCCAGTATCTGGCTCCGGTAAAGCGAACATTTTTAAAGGTTGGAACATGCCCTGTTTCTGCTTTAATAGTTATATAATCTGTATTAAATTTTCTTGATATGTGTAGTGCTCCATAGTAACCCGACCTGCATATAAGAGTATCTCCCGATTCTACGGGTGCTCCTTCGTTTATCAGAATTAAAGAATCTCCTTCAAGGTATGGATATTCAAACGGAGCGTAAGTTTCGATCAAATTGGAATCTAGCACTTCCTGAACTGTTGTCCAGGGGTTTTGGCTGCTTCCGTCGTTTGCCATACTTCCATCTTCCGGATCTAGATAAAAGGTAGCTGAGTATAGAATTAGGGGGAGGATTAGAAGAATTATAGATAAGTTAATAATTCTTTTCATAGCAAAATATAACTTTTTATTCTTGTTTAGCAAGGAAGTAGAGGTTAGGATTAGCAGTAAATCAAAAAGTAGGGCGAAGATTAAGGATTATTCTCTTCCCGCTCGTTCACCCGAAGATTTTTTTAAGCGCTTCATTCAACTCCTTGAGCTCAAAAGGTTTTGCGACTACAGCGCTAAACCCATATTTTTTGTAGTTAGCCATTACCGGGTCAGTAGAGTAGCCGCTGGAAACGATAGCCTTCACATCCGGATCTATCTTTAGTAATTTCTCTATTGTCTCTTTCCCTCCCAACCCACCAGGTACAGTTAAATCAAGAATGACAGCATCAAAGCGCTCCCCTGAATTCATAACCTCTTTGTATTTATCGATGGCTTCTTCCCCATTCTCAGTAATTTCAACGGAATAGCCTAACCTTTCCAGCATTCCTCCAACTGCCCTGCGAACTATCTTTTCATCATCCATTATTAGCACCTTGCCTTCTCCTGTCAGAGTCCGTTTAGTCACTTTTTTTGCTTCTTCCTCCATTAGTTTATCTACTATTGCCGGAAGATAGATGAAGAAGGCGGTTCCCTTTCCCACTTGCGATTCAACACTGATATGACCATCATGTTTTTGAATAATAGAATATACGGTAGCCAAACCAAGACCGCTCCCTTTTTGCTTTGTTGTAAAATAAGGGTCGAATATTCTGAGAAGATGAGTATCGGGTATTCCTATCCCCTTATCTTCAAAAGTAATTTTTACGTATTTTCCTTCAGGTAGAGGCAGTGAACTCTTTTTCTTAAGTATGATATTCTCGGCTTTAATCTTTATATTCCCGCCCTGTGGCATTGCCTGATTTGCGTTTATTACAAGATTGTCTATTACCTGGGACATTTGACCCTTATCCACCTTAACTTTCCATAAATCAGGAGGAACATCGTATAAACATTTTACATTTGAACCATGTAGGGTAAATCCTGCCGAATCTCTGATTATATCTTCTATAGAAACTCTTCCCTTGATGGGTTCTCCGCCTTTTGAAAACGTGAGAAGTTGTTGGGCCAGGTTTTTAGCCTGGATCGATGCCTGTTTGGCTTCTTCTAATATATTCTGAAATTCTTCCCCCTCTTCCGTTCGAACAAGGGAAAGGTTGCCAAGTATTCCGGTCAAGAGATTATTAAAATCATGAGCTATACCTCCGGCAAGAACCCCCAGAGATTCGAGACGCTCTATCTTTCGTAGTTCCTCCTCGGTTTTCCTACGTTCGCTTATATCACGTACAATCCCCCACATGCCTTTCGGGGTACCATCATCATCCTTAAGTAAAAAAACCCTTATATCTACAGGGAAGACAGTTCCATCTTTTTTAATGTATTCCTTTTCGTAAACGTCCGAGTATCCCCTTTTAAGAACCTGTTCCTCTACTATTTTAGCTTCCATTTCATGCCACTTTTTAGGAGTTATACCGGTGTATTTTAACTTTTTTATTTTGTCCTCGGCATATCCGAGCATATCCATATATTGTTTGTTAAATTCAATTATGTTTCCTTCCATATCGGTACGAACAAAAGCATCCATCATACTCTCATAGAGATTTCGATATTTCTCCTCGCTTTCCCGCAGTTTTCCCAACGCCTTCTTGCGTTCTGTGATGTTGTGAGCGATACCCACTATCATTGGTTCACCCTTCAGGGTGATGGCGCTTATATATATTTCTGCGGGATATTCGGAACCATCTTTGCGATGATGAGTTGATTCAAATCTTGCAAAACCACCTTTTTGAAGTTTCGACCAAAATTTTTTTCTATCGTTTCTGGTTAGGCTTTCGGGATCAAGTTTGCCTACTCTCATATCAAGCAGTTCATCTCTTGTGTACCCTGTTAATTCGCAAAACGCCTTGTTGACAAGCAGGAAACGCCCTTCCAGGTCGTGAATAGAGACGCCATGCGGAAGATTTTCAATCGCCGACTGGAACCTTTCTTCGCTTTCCCGTAACGCCTCCTCCGTTTTCTTGCGTTCGGTAACGTCCCTGGCGATACTTAAAATCGAGGGTTTTCCATGATACGTTACCGGGCTGGAGCTAATCTCCACCGGTATTGTTTTTCCGTATTTTGTTCTGTGAGCGGTTTCAAAGACCTGTTTTTTTTCCATCTTCATTCCTTCAATGAGACGCCCGATCTTTTCTGAGCCCAGGACGGGGTCAATGTCAACGGGTCCCATGGTAAGTAATTCCTCTCTGGAATACCCTAGAACCTCGACAGCAGTATCGTTGACTTCAATAAATTTCCCCTCGAAACTAATAACGAAAGCAGTATCATTCATTCCATTCATCAGCTTTTTATATTCTTCTTCCATTTCTTTCCGCTCGGTTATGTCCAATAAAGATGCCACACTTTTATCGGTACCGGGAATCATGTCAATTGTGATGAAAATATTTTTTATTTTTCCATGCCTGTCAACAAATTTGAATTCATAATTTTTTGGTACGGAATCCGATTTTTTTCTTCTTTTCTCATGATATTCCTTCATTTTTTCCAGGTCTTCTTTCGCGACGAATTCTGTCCAGTATTTCTTTCCTTCGATCTCTTTTTTTGAAAATCCCGTTAAATTTTCAAACATCTTGTTTGCTAGAGATATTATCATGTCTTTTTCCACTATGACCGTGGCTGTACCGGTATTTTCAAATACTGCTCTGTATTGTCCTTCGCTAATTCGCAACGCTTCCTCAGTTTTCTTGAAGTCGATTTTTGCCTTTTCCAGATCTGCTACTCTCTTACGGATTTTCTCAAGTTCACTTATAAGTTGTTTTTTTGTCTCGCTTATATCTTTTCCCTTAATACCTGCCTCCTTTTGATATTACTAGTATTCGTGCAAAAACGGCTCCAAATATTAAGTGCTTGATATTAAGGCATTTAGTTTTTTAAAATGTAAATTTTTTATTAGTTATGACAAAAAATTATTTTTTAAATAATTGGGTGAATCGTTGAAAAAAAATGGTTAAATGGTTATTTTGGGATTTAGAAGCAATAAAATTTTTTTTCTCTGTGTGAGATTAACTTGGAGTTGTGGGTTGGGGTTTTTTATAAACAAAAATAAAAAATGGGGTGGTGTGTGGCTCTGTGTTCTCTGTGTGTTTTTCTTTTTCTCTGTGTCCTCTGTGGTAAATTGTTGTTTTTTTTACGTTAAAATTATCTTCGTAAGTCCGAGTAAGGCAAAGAAGCCGAAAACGTCGGTTATAGTCGTAAGGAAAAGGCTCGAAGTTAGAGCCGGGTCGATATCCATCTTATCCATAATAAGAGGAAGCAGGACGCCAAAAATTCCCGCAGCCAGATGGTTGAGAACTAAAGCAAGCCCGACTACCAATCCGAATATAGGATTGCCCTTCCAAACAAATGCAATTAGAGAAGTGCCCAAACCAATAGCGAAACCTGTGAATAGTCCTACTGTTATTTCTTTCCACAAAAGTCCCTTAACGTCCTGATATTTTACTTCTCCAAGGGCTATTGCTCTGACGATTATTGATAATGTTTGAGTGCCGGCGCTCCCCCCCATAGCTGCAACTACAGGCATAAATATAGCTGCACCAATGAAAGCCTGAATAACGTCTTCGAAGTATCCCACAACAAGAGCAGCAAGAAGAGCTGTTAGTAGTTTTATATACAGCCATGGTATTCTTGAGGCAAAAGAACGTCTTGCCGGTAAGAAAGCGGACTCGATGTTCCTGAGACCTCCAAGATATTGAATGTCTTCGGTAGCCTCTTCTTGCATAACGTCAAGTACATCATCAACCGTAATTACCCCAATTAGTCTTCCGAATTTATCAACTACGGGAACCTGAAGAAGGTCATAATCCGCGACTATGTTTACGACCTCTTCCTGATCAAGGTCTGCAGGAACCGAATAAATAGGTTCGGCAAGTTCTTCTAATTTTTTCTCCGGGGGAGAAGTTAAAATCCTCCATGGGGTAACATACCCTGAAAGTTTTTGGTCCTTATCGAGAATATAAATATATTTGAATTCCTCTTCCTCTCTGACCTTCCTTATTTTTTCCTGTGCGGTTTTAGCATTGTCTTTTCCGTTTATCGATAAAAATTTTAGAGTCATAATACCGGCAGCGGTATCCGGACCAAATCGCAGTAATGCTCTAATATGTTCGGCTCTCTTGGATTTATTTAAGACGGTATCTCTTCTATGTTCTTTGACTTCACCAATAAGGTCAACCGCTTCGTCTATTTCAAGAGCGTCTGCGATTTTAGAAAGCGTGGGCGCGTCAAGGGATTTAATAATTACTTCAAGAGAGTATTCGTCCACTTCCGTAATAAGCTCAGCTTTTTCTTTGATATTCAAAAGCGAGAAAATTTGGATTTTTTTCTCTTTAGGTAGATGATCTATTAAATAAATTTGGTCAGGTAATTCTAAAGCACCGAAATAATCCCTTATAAGCTTTTCTCTGCCTTCATCTAACAGTAAATTTAATTCATCTGTAATATCGGAAATTTTCTTTTCTTCTGTCATTTTTTCTCTCGCTTTACTAATACTTTTTTAACTCTTCTCTCATCCGCGTCTAAAATAGTTATTTCCATTCCTTTTGTCTTAATTTTCTGTCCTTCTTTAGGAATTTCTTCCAGTTCTCTAACGATAAATCCGGCAAGGGTGTCTTCTTCGGTATCGATGCCAATTCTTTCGGGTCTGATATTTCCGTTTACAATAAAGACGCCTTCTCCATCTTCTTCGGTGCCAAGCTGGCTTTCGAAAATACTGAAGAGTACGTCATCAGTGGAGACAAAACCCTCGGTGCCGCCATATTCGTCAATAACAATTGCGCAGCCGATTCTATCTTGCAATAATTCAGGAAGTACTTCATCCAAGCTTCTGTCTCCGCATAAGAACTTTATAGGTCTTAATCTATCCTCAATCTTCCATTTTTCAACCCTGCCAATTACGTCTTCTATAAATAAGACCCCTATTATATTATCGATGTTTTTCCTGTATACCGGAAGCCTCGACACATCGGCTTTTTTAAGAATCTTGTCAGTTTCTTTTTTATTGCTGTCGACTTCAATAGCATGAATATCTATACGCGGAATCATTATGTCTCGAACGTCTGTTTGAGAAAGTTTTGAAATTGCGTCCATTGCAGTAGATTGTTCGGGTTCGATGCTTCCCGCGGCTCTTGCCTCTCTTGCTGCTATGTTCATTTCGTCTTTTGTAATTTTTTCCATTTCACCGCTCTTCAACCCGAAAATTCTGAGTAAGCCATCGCCCAATAATTTTATTATGAATATAAGAGGGTAAAGCAGCCAGTGAAAAAATACAAGAGGCGGAGCGACAATTGCGGCCAATTTTTCGGGGTTGGTGACGCCGAGTGATTTTACAACGATTTCTCCGATAATGGATATAAATAGAATGGATAATACAAGACCCAATGTGAAGCCGATTTCTCTTTTTAATAAAATAGTGAAGAGTACCGTTGCAAGATTTATGCCGGTAAGGACAGTGGAAAAAAGAATATCCGGTCGCCTTCGTACGTTTCGTGCGACACTATACCCCCCTCCTTTTACATTAGAAAGCCGTGCCAGTCTTGCTTCGTCAGACGCCACAATAGAAATCTCGGCCAAAACAAAATATACCAGAAATAGGAAAATTGCGCTTAATGTTATTAAAGTCATTTCTTTTTCTTTATTTTTACTTCTCTGATGTGATTATCCAATATGTCTAATATTGTTATTTCGTAATCCCGGTAGGAAAAAACCTCCCCTTCTTTGGGGATTCTTTCTAAAATCGTATACATGAATCCTGAAACAGTTCTGTAGTCGTTAGAACTAGGTATCGGTATTAGATGCTGGATTTCTTCAATTTCTGTAGAACCCGGTAACTCCCATTCGTTTTCGCTTTTCTTGTGTATTATGATATCTTCTTCTTCCCATATAAGTTCTTTCTCGACATCTTCAATGTCAATAACTCCGGAAGTTCCTCCGTATTCGTCAATTACCACGACCAGTTTATGTTTTGAATTCTTGAATATTTTAATAAGTTGGACAAGAGAAAGATTTTCAGATGCAAACACAGGAATCGACATAAAGTTTTTGACTTTTCCTTTTTTGCCGTAAAGATTTTTTAGTTCCAGTATGCCGATAATTTTATCTCTTGTCTCAGAGAAGACGGGGATTCTTTTTCTCCTCTTTCCAACTTTTTTTAAAGCTTCATCTACAGTTTCATTTTCTTCTACAAACGGAGTTTCGGTTCTGTGAAGCATTATTTCTTTCACCTTAATTTCATTAAGCCTGGATAGTTTGGTCATAATATTGAATTCTCGATCGGTCAGAACCCCCTCTCTTTTGCCTTTTAGAAAAACTTCTCTTAAATCTCCCGCTGTAAATTCCTTTTTGTGAATAGTCATCCTTATAAGGGGTCTGAATAGTAATAGAACAGGGTATAGAATGTATTCGGTAATCATAACGATGGGAGCAAAAAGAGCAGCTATCTTTTTGCTTTTAGCCATAGAAATTCTTTTTGGTATATACTCTCCAAAGACCACAATAAGAATTGTCAAAATAAGAGAAGAAAAAAGTATGTTAACCCATGTTTTGAGAATTCCTTCCGCAATTGAAGAAATCGCAACGTTAACTCCTATATTACCTATTATTACGCTGACAAGAACTATCCTTGGATTTTTCATAAGTTTGAAAACCAGAGGATTGTCTTCTCTTTTATAAGTAGGTAATGCAAAAAGTGCGGTTTCCGATGAGGAGTAAATAAAAGAAAACAAGAATAAGAAAAATAATATAAGATAATACATTATTGTTTTAAGTACTCTTTTTCCTTTCCTCTCATTATTTTTCTCTGCTCATCTGTTTTATCATCGTAGCCTGCGAGATGTAATATGCCGTGAATGGTAAGAAGCTTTAACTCTAAAAGTATATCTCCTTTTTTTTGTCTTTCTGCTTGAGGGAGCGAGATATAAATGTCTCCCATAATTTCGGGGATGTCAAAGTGAAACGATAGAACATCCGTTGTCCTTTCTCTATTTGCGTACTTCTTGTTAATTTCTTTCATCTGTGTGTCGTCTATGAAGGTTATCGAGAGGTCTCCTTTGAGGTTTTCGCCTTTGATTACCCGTTGGGCTATCTTTCGAATACCCCCTTCGAATTCAGTGATATTATTGATAAAAATCTTCATTGAGATTGAGTGGGATACTTAGGACGATGGTGGTGTAGCCCCTCCAGACTTTGTGCAAAATCCTGCGCGATAATTTCAAGGTCCTGTAAGGAAAGTTTAGATTTGCTTAACTGTCCGTTACCGTAAGCCGTTTTTATCCGGGCGTCTATCGTTTTTCTTACCTCTTCCGGTGTCGGATCGTCCAACGAACGGACTGTAGCTTCGACCATGTCGGCAAGCATTAAAATACTTGCCTCCTTACTTACAGGTACTTCAGCATCATATTTAAAATAGTCTTCATCAACTTCATCCAGCATTTTCTTGGCTTTCTCATAGAAAGGTCTTATTAGAGAAGTTCCCTGGTGTTTTTCTATTATATGAATAATTTCTTCAGGTAATTTATGTTCTTTGGCTGTTTTTACAGCATCCTGAATATGCGATTTTATTATAATTGCAGAAAGCTTTGGAGGTAATTTGTCATGTGGATTGTTTTCGTCTTTGAAATTCTCGGCAAAGTACTGAGGTCTCCTTAATTTTCCTATATCGTGAAACAATCCTCCGACTTTCGCAAGAAGCGAGTTTGCGCCTATTGCTTCTCCGGCACTCTCCGCAAGTGTGCTTACCATCAAAGCATGTTGGTAAGTGCCCGGAGCTTCTTTTGACATTCGTTTTATTAGAGGATTATTTAAATCGGAATACTCCATCCATGTAAAGTTTGTAGCTATGTGAAAAATGCGTTCAAAAATGTACAGAAGACTGAAGA
>Ga0315549_1001902_pt1 | contig 20894 bp, 13 predicted proteins | sample SalMarSW160200MG_FD_203101 | JGI IMG/M metagenome (GOLD analysis project Ga0315549, IMG submission 203101) | Salt marsh sediment microbial communities from the Plum Island Ecosystem LTER, Massachusetts, United States - Salt Marsh Sediment SW1601-200 ... | reverse complement strand
CGTCGTTCGTTTAGCACCTCAGATCTTGCTCAACGTTAATTTCTCGAGCATCCCAAGCTAGCTCATTTGTGAGATCGATCATTGGGCGAAGAATCTGAGAAATATCTAAAACTACATACTTGGAAGCCATATCCAATAGCTTTGGAATTGTTAGCCACTGCTCAATATCCATTTGATTATTATGTAAATCGAACGCTCTCACCAATGTGAAATCACTAATTAGATCAGCTATAAATTGCCTTTCAATAATTGCCTTTTCGATTGTTTTAGGTCTTACATTGATTTGTAATTCTCTAAATAGGATATCATTCCAAATTGATACGGGTTCGTTATATGCTCGTCCACTTGCAAGCCCGTCAAGATTTGCATACCTTGTTCTTTTAGCAAAAGAAGAAATAAATTCTAGGATACTTTTCGGTAACTCGGTCAAGCTGAAACTATCCAATGTATCCGATTGCCTTTTACTAGCAAGATTCTTTAGCTTTAAAAACAGGTCATCAATATTGTGACTGAATCTACGTACATAATTTGATCCGGGTGCTTGTAACTGATGAAGGACCATATATTCTATGATTAAAGCAAGTTTTGCGAGTCTCTCTATACCAATTGCTAATTGAAAGAAACCAGAATAGTATCGGCCTTTATCTCCAATATTTGCGTTTCTGAGTTCTGTGAGGGAAGCACATAAGCATGCTTTTATAAGATACCCTTCCTGAGAAAGCATAAAAAAAGGTTCTTGGAACATGCTCATATTACTTTCAATACTAACAGAAATCTGTGTACACCATACCAATTTATATTAATTTTTTACAGTTTCTAATTTTCTAAATCCTATACTCTAATACTTTTGGTGGCTTGCAAATAATAAGCGCACGATAGAACTTCTGCTTTTGGTCTTAAATCTCAGGATGCAATCTCGAAGGGTATTTTATCTTGTAGATTTCAATCGTTCAACAATAAAATACGAAATTTACATGCTGTTACAGCGAGTGATTCTTATCCTATCGGTTTCAATAATCGAAGGGAATTATATCAGGCTTTATCCTATAATTGTGGGACGCTGTCGTTCGCCCACTTTCTTATAATGCTCGAGAGCGCTTGTTCGATCATCGAAATCTTTTTCAGTAAACATAAGATTGGTTTGGCCGATGATTATTTTGTCACCTTCTTTTAAGATCGTCGGGGCAACCATTTTACGATTATTAATGAAGACCCCGTGCTTACTGTCCATATCTTCGGCACGGTGCTCGTTCGTTTCCAGGATATACCTGATGCGAAGATGTTTGCGAGAAACCATATCATCGAGTATCTGCATCGGAAGCGACTCGGCCCTTCCGATCACATTCGTGCGCCTGCCGAGAGGAAGATACTGCCCCTTCTGGTCTCCTGATGTTATGATTATAGAAGCCATTAAAACTCCTTCCCACAGGTTTCAAGTTCAATGAAAAATTACAGCCGCATCAATCCGGCTATAATCGTCCACTATAGTATTAGCAACGAACAGCATAGTCAAAAACTTTTTTGCCGATTGATACAGGATTATCATTCAGTCATCACGTATCCGGTTCTTTTTCAAAAAGGGGAAAAAAGCGGAGAATGACTCTAATTAATAATTGTCGAGCGAATACGCTCCCCGACTTTTTTAAAATGAGACAGCGCGCTCTGGCGGTCGGTGAAATCTTTTTCCGTGAACAACAAATCAGTCTGCCCGATATGTATTTCGTCGCCGTCTTTCAAAACAACCTCATCGGAAATCTTGCTGCCGTTGATGAATACGCCGTGTTTGCTCTTCATATCGAGCGCCAGATATTGCTCTTTCTTTTCATCGAAACGTATCTGCATGTGCTTGCGGGAAACATGCTTGTCAAGAACCTGAATCAGGAGGGCTTCATCCCGGCCGATCACATTCGTCCTACGGCCGAGCGGATAATAGTCCCCCTTTTGCTGCCCTGTCATTATAATTATCGAAGCCATCAAAACTCCCAACTTTCGATACGTCCGAAAGGAAATATACCGGCTAAAAAACGGCCGGATTGACATAATATCGGTCTGTCACTATATTATTGATTATATATCGAGCAGTCAATTTTTTTTTGAATTTGTCAATTTTTGCCGTTTTACAGGCGTCTTACTTAATATATAACCTCAATAAAAATCCTGATTAGTTATGAAAGCTGCTCATGGGCGACTCTAAAACAAAAAATGATAATTGGACAAACGGCAAAGGGACCGGCCCGACCCGCTCTTTTAGCAATGAGGGAAAAATTTCAATCGGGCAGATCGGACCTTACAGACTTCTGGGTATCCTCGGAGAAGGCGGTTTCTCCATCGTCTATTTAGCGGAACAGGACAAACCCGTCAGGCGCCGCGTGGCACTGAAAGTCATCAAGCCGGGAATGGACACCAAACAGGTAATCGCCCGCTTCGATGCCGAGCTTCAGGCCCTGGCCCTGCTGGATCACCCTAATATCGCCCCTGTATTCGATGCCGGAACCACCGAATCCGGTCTGCCGTATTTCGTAATGGAAAACATAAAAGGTGAGCCTATCACCGAACATTGCGACAGGCAAAAGCTGAGCATTGAGGAACGGCTCAGCTTGTTTTTACAGGTATGCGAAGCCGTTCAATACGCACATCAGAGAGGAATAATTCACCGTGATATCAAACCATCAAACATATTGATTTCAATCCAGGGCGACAGAGCCACTCCCAAGATTATAGATTTCGGAGTAGCCAAGGCTATCACACAGCCTTTGACCGAGCGAACACTGTACACCGAACAAGGCCAGTTTGTCGGCACGCCGGAGTACATGAGCCCCGAACAGGCGGAGATGGGTGCTCAGGATATCGACACTCGCACGGATGTTTATTCACTGGGTGTCCTGTTATACGAACTCCTCGCCGGCACACTGCCGTTCGGCTCAGAGAAACTTCGTGAAGGCGGCATCGACAACATCCGCAAGATTATCCGCGAGCAGGAACCAAAAAGACCCAGCACGCGTTTGACGAACATGGGTGATGCAGCCGGAAAAATCGCCGAAAACCGCGACACTGATTTGGCAAATCTGACGAAACGCCTGAACAAAGAGCTCGAATGGATCCCTCTGATGGCGATACGTAAAGACAGAACACGTCGTTATCGGTCGGCATCTGAACTGGCAGACGATATTCGTAATTATCTGGAAGGCGCTCCTTTAATCGCAGGACCGGAATCGACGGCGTACCGGCTCAAAAAATTCGTGAGCCGGAATCATGCACTTGTATCCGGTATCGCAGCAGTACTGGTTATTTTGATAGCAGGTATCATTGTATCCACAGTCTTTGCCGTCAGAGCCGCTCAGGCTCGTCGCAAGGAACAGGATGCCCGCCAAAAAGCCGAACAACAAGCGCAAATTTCACAAGCAGAGAGCGACTATTTTCGAAACGACCTTCTTGCATCCGTCGATCCCTATGTGACCGGTGGAGAAGTAACAATTCGCTCATTTCTCGACGCTGCATCGAGCAAACTCGAGGGCAAGTTCGAACAGAATCCGCTCGTCGATGCATCGATTCGTCATACCCTGGGAATTACATATCGGAATATCGGTGACTTAGGTCCGGCAGAAAAACACCTGAATCGCGCATATAAAATCAGACTGGAAAAACTCGGCAAGGAGAACACAGAAACACTCGATACTATGGAAGCCCTTGCCAGACTATACTGGAGACAGGGACAATATGACAAGGCGGAGGAGCTTTTCAATAAAACCGTTGAAGGCAAAAAGAAAATACTCGGCCCGAACAACAAAGATACTCTTATTTCCATGAACGGTCTGGCCGTATTGTACTTCTTTCAGGGCCGATACCATGAGGCCAGATCATTATACGAAGAAATGCTTAAAATCAGCCGAAAAGAGTTAGGCGAGGAAGACGCAACTACTATACTATTCAGAGGAAATCTCGCCACTGTCTATCGATTCCAGGGTTTATACGACCTTGCCGAAGATATGTACATTAAAGCCATAGAACAGGCAAAACGCATATTTGGTCCGACGCATCCGGACACGTTGTATTCTATAAATGGCCTTGGAACGCTGTATCTGGATGAAGGTCGCTACACCGAAGCGGAAGAGAAATTATGGGAAGCGTATCAATATGAGCTGGACGTTCTGGGCCAGGAACATCAGGATACGCTATCTTCGATGAACACTTTGGGAATGGTGTATATCGCTCAGGGCCGCTTCGACGACGCAAACGATATTCTTAGCCTTGCATGGGAAATAGGACGAACAACTCTTGGCGAAGACAATCCTACGACCCTGTCTTCCATGAACAATATGGCGCTTTTGTATTCGGAGGAAGGACGTTACGGCGAAGCAGAATCCCTGTTCTTAAGTACACTCGAGGGCAGGAAATATCTCCTTGGCGAAGAACATCCGGATACACTCGAAACAATGTACAATCTGGCAATTTTATATAAAAAGACCAATCCCGACAGATATAACGAAGCGGAAAAATTACTAATCGGAACTATCGACGGCAGAAGTAAGACACTCGGAAAAACACATCCGAAAACACTGGAATCAATTCATGCTTTAATCGATCTTTACATTACCTGGGGCAAACCTGAACAGGCTCAACAGTGGGAGAAAAAACTGCTTCCGGAGATAGACACATAAATGCTCTCAATAACAATTCGTAACTGCTGCTTTCAAACCTGCAACATTTTTTAATTTGACCTATCTTGAATTTACAACGAAAAACCTTTTTTCATTTGACACGAGTCCGATTGTCTGGTAATTGTATCAGTGCTCTTTGAAAATAAGATAATCCAACTGCAGGTCCCGGGGCAAATGCATCGGGATAATCAAACGGGAACGCGGTTCAAATCCGCGGTGGTCGCGCCGCTGTGAGCGCCTGTTCCAATTGATAAACTTGCCCCTGCGAAAGCGGGGATTGGAAATCCAACAGACATATCGTGAATTCTCTGAAAAAAAATCGGGAAACGATATCCACTGTCCACTACTAATAAGTTTAGTGCCGGACGGGAAGGAGTCTTGAGGTAAGACGCAAGCCAGAAAACCTGCCTGTAGCTGGTAACACACTCACAGAAAGTCCCTTTTGTAGGTAATACAAAACGGGAGCTTTAGTGTTCTCGCGAACTGGAACGCAGGTGTAATTCTCCAGCTCGATGCCGGCTTTATTAACCGTCGTCTGGTCTGGCCCGATATGAAAAAACCGCCGTTTCCTTCGTGGGAACGGCGGTTTTTTTATGGTTGGCCCTCGCGATAAGGGGCCGGATCGAACGGAAGGAGGTGAATAAAATGGCAAAGCAATATAAACATTTTATTTACATTGATTCTTCTTAGCGGGTGGTGAAAAAGAAGAAAGGAAATTATCAAAGAGAAAAAACATTGTAGTACCGGAGGTAAAATTATGAGAGTCAGAAATTGTATTTGCTTGATTATAGTTTCAGTCATTGCGGTAGCTTCACAGGCTGAAATAGCCACTTTTGACGAATTGATCCTACCGCCGGAATCCTACTGGAATGGTTCGGATGGATTGGGAGGTTTTACCAGCGCAGGTTTGGGATTCAACAATCTTTACAGCGACATCTATAAGTATTGGGAAGGTTTTTCCTATTCGAATATTACCGATACCACAACACAGGGAATGCCCAGTCAATATAACGCCATTACAGGAACAGGACAAGGCGGTTCGCCAAACTATGCCATTTGCTATGTCGGCTGGACCGAGCCCCCCACTATCACTTTGGATACCGCAGGAACCGTTTATGGTTTATATGTGACGAACAACAATATGGCATATTACCCAATGCTCAATGATAGTACGGCTAAATTCGGCGGAACCACCGGCAACGACCCGGACTGGTTCCTGCTGACAATCACAGGCAAAGATGCCGATGGTGTTGTCACCGGGATGGTGGATTTTTATTTGGCTGATTATCGATTCGACGATAACAGCATGGATTACATCATCGATGAATGGGAATATATCGATTTAACGCCACTTGGTCAGGTCAAGACTCTGGAATTTAGCCTTAGCTCGAGTGACACCGGGGATTTTGGCATGAACACACCGGCATATTTCGCACTCGATACGATAATATTCCAGCCCGAATCAACCGACACCGCATCTTATAACGATGCCGGCATCAACGGATATATCAATCCTTATGACGGCTGGAAGCATTCAAGCCCACAGGACCCCAACGCCGTAATAAATCCGATATTCAGAGGCTGGGCCACAGAAGTAGTAAATTACAACCAGACGCCGGGTGTGGATTCTCGATGGAGCGAGCCCAATAAAACTCTCGGTGCGGCGACAGGCAACGTAAACGATATTTTCAGTTTAGGAGATCTCAGCAGGGAACAAATTGCTCAAGGCGAATCCGTCGGCTGGGTAATCGTAACATTCGACGAGCCTATCCGAAATAATCGAGGATATGATTTTGCAGTTTTCGAGAATGGCCTGCTTTCGGACTTCACAACTCAGGAAGGTTCGGCGGCGGGAGAAATACTCGCCGAACTGGCCTATGTGGAAGCCTCTTCCAACGGCGAAGATTTTGTCAGGTTTCCGTCGTTATCTTTAACCGAACAGCCGGGAGATTTGTTCAGCACCATCGAAATGAACAATGTGTACAACCTCGCCGGTAAGCATCCCAACGCCTATAATATTTGCACGGGCACACCGTTCGATTTACAGGAACTTGCCAATCACTCAATGGTTACATCAGGACTTGTCGATATTAACGATATAAAATATATAAGGCTCGTCGATATTCCGGGCACGGGAGATTTTTACGATGATGCCGTCACATATATAAACCCTAATACCTGGCCTGCATGGGATTATTACAGCGACAATCATCCTATTTTCGATGCATGGAATACATCATTAGTCCCGTTATACCCTTCAGGCGGCTTTGATTCGGAAGCGATAGGCACACTCGAAGAACAGGAATATTCCGCAGATATTAACCTGGACGGCATAGTGGATGAATCCGACCTGGATTTGTTTCTTTCGGCCTGGCAAAGTCACCTTGGTCAGATTAACTGGATAGCCCGCTGCGACCTTGCCGAACCGAAGAATTATGCGATTGACGGCCAGGATCTGGACGTATTCCTCTTGCAATGGCTCAAAGTTGAAAAGTGGCGTTATTAAGAAAATACAATATTTCCCCATTGATTATGATATACAAAAAAGACAAAGCATCCACGTTGATTGAGCTGCTTGTAGTAATTTCAGTGATTTCTTTGCTGTTGGCCATACTAATACCGGCCTTATCGGCAGCGAAATCCGGAACCCGTGCTATTGTCTGCAAATCCAACATTCGTCAGCTTCTGTTGGCAAGCACCGGCTATGCCAACGAACACGACGGCTTTTATGTTCCAGCCGCCAGTGACATGTGGGACAGTCCCGGTTTACATCGATGGCATGGTTCCAGAGATACTCTTGACGACCCATTCGATCCGACAAAAGGCCCATTAGTCGAATACCTGGCTGATGGGCGAATTAAAGATTGTCCGGGAAAAAGAGATTTTCTAAACGTAAAGGACTGGAACACAAATTTTGAACAAGGCTGCGGCGGATACGGATATAACATGACTTACATCGGCAGCCGGCTCTGGCAAAGCGGTATCTGCAGCACACAAACCTGGAAAGATGCTTATACCAGGACAACACGTACGACAGAAATTTCAACCCCGGTTAAAACACTAATGTTCGCAGATACCGCAATTGCCAAAGATGAGAATTTCCTGATCGAATACTCGTTTGCCGAGCCGCCTTTTACAGTTTACAACGGCAAAGCCGTAACCAGCTTTTATATGTCACCTTCCATACATTTTCGCCACAGGGATTATGCGAACATCGGCTGGGCCGACGGCCACGCCGGCCAATCCAGATTGACGAATTCCGGCAGCGAAAATATCTATGGAATTAATTCAACAAACATGAAATTAGGCTGGTTCGAGCCGGTTAACAACACACTGTTCGACCTGGAATAACAGGACAGATCGAAACAAAGGGCCTATACCGAATCAATTTAGGTATAGGCCCGAAACTGAAAATCTTCTACACTATCGCCGGTAAAAATAAAACCGCTACGGCTCTACTTCAACCTTTGAAAACACAATGGCATCAATCCTTAAACTAGCACCCCTATAGGAAATCTCCAGGTTATGTGTACCGGCAGAAAGCGTGAATTCTACCGGTGGTTCTACCGGATCGTCCTCACTTTTAACTTCCTGGGACCAGTGCCAATAATCTCCTGTAGGTATGTCATTAAATTCAATCCATCCACTTACATCAATAACCATATCAGGCTGGAGAGTAGCATCCTGGATACGAACCCAGCAGGAATCGTCACCACCGGCGAATCCGACCCTGAAACGAGCCGTATAGGTTCCGCCTTCGACTGTAAAGGGGATAGTCGCAGTACCGTCAGGATACGGCGGAGCATCACCTGCCGCGGCAGTACCTGACACTGTGCTGACATACTGACCACCAGAAGCATTCGGATCATCATAATATATCATAGGCGCGGTGACGGTTCCGGTCTCCGCCTCGACCCAAACTTCTTCCGTTGGAACCGCCGGGGCAATGCGATATAATCTGATTTCGTCAATTAACACCATTCCCGAGCCGCCGGCACCACCTATGCTCTCGAAGCCAACGGTCAGTTGTGTGACATTACTCAGACTAATCCCAAGTGCCGCCAGATCGATATTCCACTGCATCCACTGGGGTCTGGAGATATTGCCGTCAAAAACTACCTTGGAATTATTGACCTTAACATACATCCGGTCCGTGGCGGCATTATTTCCAGAATCGCCATAGATATTCAATACCAAAGTCACAGGTGAGCCGAGAGTCCAATTGCGGCCTGCTGCAAGCTTACTAGTATCCACGGTAACCTCGGATATGCTTACGCTTGTGTTATCGTAGAACAGCGGCGCCGATTGGTTACCGCCAAAGACGATAGTGGTTTCCATCGTCGGCTCGAAGGCTTCGAAATATCCCATGGTTGAACCGTTTGTTCGGACTGCAGGGGGTTCAACGTAACCGTCCAACCATGTCAGATAGACTAAATTGCTTCCTTCTTCACCTTCAAGAATATCATTGTATGACTCGAAATCCTCCACAACAAGATAATCCTGCGTGGAGAAATTCCATATTTTACCTTCCCATACCGGGGTAAGTTCGGCGTTGTTGACCTCATCTACCCGCCAGAAATAAGTACTCTCCAGATCGAGTGACAACGGACCATTGCCGGCCTGGCTTACTGTCGTAACAGGAGCGGTACCGTCCAAAACAGCCTGCTCGTCGGTGCTGATATATACATTATGCTCAGCGGCCTCTCTCCCGGCCCTCCATGAAAGTGTTGCATTAATAACAACATCGGTCGCCGCATCATCCGGACTGGGATACCTTGCAGAGACAGGGATGGCGATAAATCGCACCTCACTCAAACCGAACTGGTCGCTGCCGAATAGGTCACTACCCCAGACGCTGGCGGGATTAATCCTGACATATTTTGCCGCAATACCATCAAAAGCTACGGTAGTATTTGCGGCATAACCCTCTGTCCCGGGCGCCTGGGCAAATTGGGAAACATTATCCACTTGAGTCCATGTAATTTCGTCCATCGAATACTCGACAGTGACATCCTTGAGCCCGAAATACGAAAGAATAGATTCGCCGTTATAGTTCCATACTAACATCTCATAGAGTTTGTAAGGCTGGTCAAATTCATATTGAATCCAAGCCGGACCTGCTTCACCTACGGCCGTGCTCCACATCGCTGTTGTATCAGTCGAATGCAGGTCGTTCACATCCAGACCGGAACTGTTTATGGTTTGTTCAGGCCCTTGATCCGCCGCCTGGCTGGAAGCTGTTGCGGTAATACTCTCTTCGGGAACAGTAATCGCAAAGGTTTCGACTGTAAAGCTCCAAATGCGACCCTTAAATACTGTAGAATCAGGTGTTGCATTGACTTCGTCAACACGCCAGAAATAAGTCTGTTCGAACTCCAGACGGCCGGCATTAAAACTATTAACATCCTGTGCCGGGCCGACCAACAGCGGGCTTGTCGTATCGGCGGCATTAACATCTTCAAAACTGTTACCGAGATAGACGTTATGCGTAATAGCATATTCTCCCGGAGTCCAGCTCAGAATTACATCGCGCGGCACATCCTCGGTCCCGTTTGCCGGATTCGGTTTGACAGCTGCTGTTTCGGCCCCTATAACTGCGTTCGGCAAAGTCAGAGTTGGTGCGTTAAAAGTTTCATGCTCCTTCGAAGCAATCTCGCCTTCATTGTCGGTGCCGATAAATAAAAATGTTACCAAGCCATTCGTATCCGAGTCGAGAAAGCTTGTCATATCAAGGGCTGTCGGGTCCGAACTGAATGTGACAGGATATTCACCGCCGGCAGCAGGAACTGTAATTGTTCCAAGTAATGTCACCTTAGGCGTGTCGAGCAAGTAGTCCCCAAGGTTAGTAGGGAGCACACCGGGAGCATTATTGTAGGTAATTGTGCTTTCGTCCCAAAAATCATCGTCACCGTCCACTAATCCATAGACCTGTACATCTTTTGCAGAACCCTTCAAAAAAGTCGCATCAAGTGTTAATACGGCACCACTCATGTCCCCGGCTGTGTTACTAATGTCAAACCTAAGAAAAGCGGCCTTGGATCGTACAGCAGCCAACTGGCGGAACGCTCTAAGTGATGTATCGTCGCCATGCATGGTATCCGGGCCATAATCGGCCCCCTGGCCGTCATTCGAAAGATAGGTATCCGCACCATTTCCGGTTGCAGTCGTGACTACTACTTCGGCCTGAACAGTACATGTTAAGACAAACATCATAAGAGGGATTAAATAGAGAAATTTCTTGAGCATAATAATCCTCCTTCAAAAGAGTTAGAACATTGATCGGTTTTAAATTAATCAATCCCTGCTTTATATACAATTATGTGTTTTAGCCTTCCGGCCTGTCACACCTCCCTTCATTAATTACAAAAACCACTAAAAATTAAGAAAAATAGCTATTAAGCATAAAAAAACCGTGTTGATATTACCTTCCCCTTATATCGCCTCCACCATGAATCAGCTTTTAAATAATTCAGAAAAACACCGATGAAACAGCAAAAAACAACATATTCACCTAACGAAATTTATACATTTCCATATATTTTATACCACATTGGATTCTCCCGCGTCAAGTCAAATTTCATTGCTACAATGGCATATCCCTCGATATTATTGAACATTAATCCAATCATAAATCTCATTTTTCACTTGTAGATTTATCCTTTTCCTGCTTTAATATCAATGATTGATATCCATATACGCGGATATATATATCGGAGGAGTAATTTATTCATAATCACAATAATCGAACAATGTCAAAACAACAGTCCAACTCTATCGACATCGAAAAATGGCTTAAATTAATCAGAGCCAACGGTGTTGGTCCGACTACCTTTACCAGACTCCTCGAGCGTTTCGGCTGCCCAGATCGAATCTTAGGTGCTTCGGTAAGTGAATTAGCCAAAACCAATGGAATAGGTTTCAAAACCGCCGAACGAATTGCTGCAACACGTAACACATTCGATACTACTGCGGAATTGGAAAAGGCCCGCAAGCTCGGTGTATGGATTATCCACATACGAGATAATCGTTATCCACCCGTATTGAAGCGGATTTATGATCCTCCCCCGGTCCTTTATATTAAGGGCACTCTGACAAAACAGGATAATTTAGCAATATCAATCGTTGGCTCCCGGCAGTGCAGTTTGTATGGTCAGGAGCAGTCTTCCCGATTTGCACATTTCCTCAGTTCGGCAGGCTTTACAATCTGTTCCGGAATGGCGCGGGGAATAGATACCGCCGCACATCAGGGTGCACTATCAGCAGGCGGAAGGACAATTGCCGTCCAGGGCTGTGGTCTGGGTAATATCTTCCCACCGGAGAATAAACGTCTATACGAGTTCATAACTCAATCCGGAGCCTGTATCAGTGAGCTGCCGTTAGATTTTGAGCCGCTTCCGGTGAATTTCCCTGTCCGCAACAGAATCATTGCCGGATTATCTCTGGGCACAATCGTTGTCGAGGCCGGTCTGAAATCCGGGGCTTTGCTTACCGCCAATGCAGCCATGGAGTATAACCGCGAGGTGATGGCTGTTCCCGGAAAAATTGATTCGCCGTTAAGCAAAGGCTCGCATCAACTGATAAAACAAGGAGCTAAACTAATCGAATCGGTCGAAGATGTCATGGAAGCTCTCGGCTACTACGGCCGGCAGTTGACAGAGCATGTCAGTGCAGCAGCACAAAAAGCTATGGAAATAATAGAAAGACCTTTATTCGATATAGATAATTCTAATCTAAGCAATGATGAAAAAAAGATATACAATTGTCTTGACAAAGAACCATCGCATATAGAACAAATCATAGCGGAAGCGGATTTAAAACCGGGAAATGTAAACGCAGGCCTGATTTCGCTCCGATTAAAAGGCCTGATAAAACAATTGCCGGGAAGTTTATTCTCGAAGAGATAGGTTATCCAGAAGCATTCAGAAAATCTCAACATTCCTACACAAATTTCTATAAATATATTTTTTAAGAAAGGTATTCAAAGAAAATTAGGCATTGGCACTTCATATCGCGACCATGTAACGGTTCAGCCTGTAACAACATAACAACTATCAAAATAAACTGAGGATTTTCCTATCCTTAATCGAGCATAATCCTGCTTGCACTCCGTCTTCAACCGGGGGAATATGTAAAATGTATATACATAAGGCCAACGACCTGGACTTTGGCTTTTGATCAGGTTCCTGAGTAAGGAAGCTCGGCACCATTTGCTTCTGGGGGGTAGGTCGTTGGTCTTTTTCAGATACAGAGGCATGGTTAATCAAATCCCACGTCATAAATTCATGCTTTAAATAAATCTGCGTGCAATACCATTTTTCCAGATAATCGGCAGAGTTTTGCCCCAAATAAGGTTTGCCTATAAGAGGGAATATCAAGCCAGAGGGAGCTGTTTTGTACGCCGATACCGGCAGTTTTTAACATGATTCGGAGCCTGGTTTTATTCCGGGCATGTGCCAGGTATTTTCCTTCAAGACAAGGACCGAAAAACAAAAAATCCATAAAAATTCAATTGACTTTTACTTCTATTTGCCTTAGCATCACACGGTAAAGTCGACATCAAGGCTACTAATAGTCTCATCTATATGAATATAATAGCTCATCACAATATTGGAGATAGAGCTATGGAAGAAGGAAAAAATGCCGTAAATGATGAGCATAGCAGGCCGGAATCCAGTGAAACTCAAACTCGGTCAGAGCAACTCCGCCGGAATTCATCTCAGATAAAGGGTCAGAAAGGAGAGTTACAGGATTCAGAAGCATGGTATCGCGCCTTATTTGACAATGCTAATGATGCAATATTCCTGATGGATTATGATCGATTCATTGATTGTAACCCAAAGACTCTGGAAATGTTCGGCTGCACGAAAAAGCAAATCATCGGTCTGAAACCCTATGACCGCTTTTCTCCCAGACTTCAGCCGGACGGTCAAGCATCTAAAGATAAGGCATTGGATAAAATTCAAGCGGCGTTAGACGGACAGCCCCAGTTCTTCGAATGGAGACACCTGCGATGTGACGGTACACCTTTCGAAGCAGAAATCTCACTTAATCGGGTAGAGATTCTCAAACATTTCTACATCCAGGCCTTCGTTAGAGACATTACCAAACAAAAGCATACACACTTACAGTACGAAATGATCTTAAAAACAGCCATGGACGGTTTCTGCATACTCGATACACATGGTCACATATTGGAAGCAAATGAGGCCTACTGTAAAATGGTGGGTTATAATCGAGAGGAACTTTTATCTATGAATTTGGCGGACGTCGAAGCCCTGGAATCCGCAGAGGGAATACAAAAACACACCGAAAAGCTCATGGATTCCGGATCACATCGATTTGAAACGCGTCATAAACGAAAAGACGGCAAGTTCGTTGATCTCGAAATAAGCGCCAACAGCCTCACGCTGGACGGTCACAGACTTTTTGCTTTTTTCAGAGATATTACTAAACACAAGGAGGCCGAACAAGAACGTCTTGCTAACCTCCATCTCTTTGAAAGCATGGATCATATCAACCGGGCCATGATTGGGATGAAGGACCTTAAACAGATGATGAGAGATGTGCTGGATATTGTGCTTTCAATCTTTGAGTGTGACCGAGCGTGGTTTGTCTATCCCTGTGATCCGGAGGCGTCTACATGGCGGGCACCGATGGAACGCACCCGGCCCGAATATCCCGGTGCGCTTACCCTGAATCTTGAAATACCCGTCGATTCAGAGGTCGTCCGAGTATACAAAACAGTTTTGGCTTCAAATGATCCCGTGGGATTCGGTCCGGGGAACGAACATCCTCTACCGGTAGCTGTAGCCGAGAAATTTAACGAACAATCCCAGTTGGCTATGGTCATTTATCCCAAGGTGGACAAGCCTTACATGTTCGGAATCCATCAGTGTTCTCGTCCCCGTGCTTGGACATCGGAGGAAAGAAGGCTTCTCAAGGAGATTGGCAGGCATCTTACAGATGGGCTATCAAGCCTGCTAATCTATAACGAATTACAGGAAAGCGAACAAAAACTCCGCGAGCACGAAGAACAGCTTAAGTCACTTACTTCGGAGTTGTCACTTGCCGAGGAACGTGAGAGACGGCGCATCGCCGCAGGAATACACGATGACATAGCCCAAAGACTGGCGCTCGCCAAATTTGAATTGCAATCTATTCAAAATACAATATCGGATTCAAATGTCATATTATCATTAAAAAACCAGTGTGGAACAATCGACCGGCTTATGGAAGATGTTCGTTCACTGACCTTCGAATTAAGCAATCCTTTGTTATATGAGATTGGTTTGGAGGCGGCTATCGAATCGTTCCTGACCGAGCAAATTCGAGAAAAATTCGGGATCAAATGCAAATTCATCTCTCAAGGGCCGCAAATCAATCTTGACGAAGACATCAGAATTGTCCTGTACCAGGGGGTTCGAGAATTGTTAACCAATATAGTAAAACACGCCGATGCAAGTCGGGTCGAAGTCCGTATTATTAAAAGTAACACTCAAATAAGCATAATAGTTGAAGATAACGGCATCGGACTGAACCTGTCAAAACTTGGTTCACCCGAAAGAGACAAAGGAGGTTTTGGTCTTTTTAATATAAGAGAAAGATTGGAATATCTGGGAGGGAACCTGAATATTCAATCAAAACAGAATAAGGGGACTTGTATTACTATGACCATCCCACTCAAATTAAAAGCGACGGCTCAATAAAAGGAGATTTTGCCATGAATATACTCATTGTAGATGACCATGGCATTGTCAGAGAAGGTTTGAAATTTTTGATAGAGCAACAGTCCGAAATGAAAGTTATCGGAGAAGCCAAGGATGGAAACATGGCTATACAACTAACAAAAGACCTTTCTCCTGATGTCGTAATAATGGATGTGAGCATGCCCAACCTCAACGGTATGGAAGCCACAAAATATATTCTCCAGCAGAAACCGGATGTTAAAGTAATAATTTTATCGATGCATACGGACAGTCATATCGTAAAAGAAAGCCTCAAGGCCGGTGCATCAGGCTATGTCCTCAAATCATACCTTTTTGACGAATTGCTAAACGCCTTAAAAGCAGTCGAAGCAAGTGAGTATTATCTAAGCCCTCGAATAACCGGAGTTGTGTTAGATAATTACAGAACCGAAAAAGCTATCGACGCCTCGCAACCACCCAATCTCACTACAAGAGAACGTCAAATCCTGCAGCTTATAGCAGAAGGCAAGACAATCAAGGAAATTGCACGAATACTCCATGTCAGTTCTAAAACCGCCGATGCGAACCGCCGCCAGATTATGAATAAACTCGATATTTTCAATATTGCAGAACTCACAAAATATGCAATTCGCGAGGGATTAACAACACTGGAATTCTGATTTTTAATAATATTGCAAATAACGTAAGAAATGCATAGTTGCTCTTCAGGAATGTATCTCTGTAGATAAAATTATAGACACGAGCCAGCTCACCGATCAACTCATTGATATTTACCATAATCCCCTACGCCTGAACGAGGAATTTCCTATCTCATAAAAAGGAATATCCTGCTTGGCATATCTGCATAGAATTTTCGAAAATATAAGTAGAGCTATTAGGCCATAGATTTATTCCAGCAAAGCTTTGATTTCATACAACTTAGAATTCCCTTTTGTGAAAGGGGCGGAATAAATCATGGCCTTTATTAAACAAAAGACACGGCAAAGCATTACAACATTAACTAATTCTTATTATTTTTCGGTGCCGAAACAAAACGAAAGGTGGTCAATGTTACAAAGAAATAAGCCAATATTGCTAATCGCAAAAGATCCCACAGACGCAAATAATATCAGGTGTGCACTCGATGAAATTGGGGTAAAAAATCCGTTAGTTCATTTAAATAACAGCGAAGAGGCACTAATATACCTGAAAGACCAGAGTAAGATAAAGCCATGGCTAATTCTGTTCGAGCTGGATTCCCACAGTTCGGACGGCCTTAATTTCCTTCAAGTCATAAAAACGGATAACCAATTGAAAATAATACCCGTCGTTATCATTGCAGAATCTTATGAAAATCAAAAGATTGTTCAAGGTTTCGAACTCGGCATTGCCGGTTATATTATCAAACCACAGAACGCCTCAAAAATCACCAACGCAATCGGGACAATTATGGATTACTGGAACTTATCGGAATTACCACCGATGGGAGTAGAAAAATCGTGAGTATTCGGATTATCATAGTAGATGACCATGGAATTATCCGCCAGGGACTTTGCTCCCTGCTTGAATCTCAGCCTGATATTGAAGTGATAGGCCAGGCTGAAGACGGGCATAATGCTATAGAGCTTGTACGCGAAATGCAGCCTGATATAGTAATCACGGACGTGACAATGCCCAATCTGAATGGGGTAGATGCAACACGTCAGATCACACAATTGTTTCCAAAAGTTAAGGTAATTGGATTATCCGGACATACCGACAATTCTTTTGTAACAGGGATGCTCAAAGCCGGAGCTTCAGCCTATGTTCTCAAGCACTGCTTATTTGACGAACTTCTTGAGGCCATACAGGTCGTCAGCCGGGGCGACAGATACCTTAGCCCGGAAGTCACAAAAGGCATTGTGAGCAATTATGTCCGGCTTCTCTGCGAGTCCAATGCCTCGCCGTTGGGGATTCTCTCGGAACGAGAACGAGAAGTGCTGCAGCTTATAGCGGAAGGGAAATCAACAAAGCAAATTGCCCTGGATTTGCACGTAAGTACAAAAGCAATCGAATCCAATCGTCGCAAGATCATGCAAAAGCTTAACAGCAACAACATCGCTGAACTGGTTAAACTTGCAATTGCCGGCGGGCTGGCGTCCCTTGAACTATAAAAACAAATAACAAAAACCGACTACCGAAATTAGTGCCGCAAAAAAAGAGGATTCGCTTTTTCACAGACTCACTTATATATGTCCCCACCCGACATTCAAAACGAAGATATTTGATACCTCCATAATTTTCTTGACCAAAAGGTTTTATAAGGTATAATAATAGTAGCTTCTCATGTTTATAAACAACGATTAAGGTGAAAGGGTGCACGGTCTGTGAGGTCTAACTCGATGCTTTTCCTGCAACGACAAAACAGACTAACAAAACATAGGATACAACCATCTGCATTTCTTTGGGGAAAAATGAAGAAACAAAGTATCGTCTTCATCGTAACTATGTCAGTATTGTTACTGTATGGCAGGCTTTCAGCCCGACCTACAACCTCTTACGAAGCTGAACAGGTCGTAACCGGCTGGCTCAATGTCGATTCACGGCCTCTCGGCACAATTCTCGGCCGCTCGGTCACAAATGTCGAAACCTTCTTTAATGACCGGGGGGATGTCACATATTATATTGTTTATATGGAACCTTCCGGATTCGCAATTGTCTCGGCGGACGATTCAATCGAGCCTATCATCGGATTCGCAGACGACGGGACATTCGAGACGTCACTCGAGAATCCCTTATGGATTTTGGTATATAATGACCTTAATTCCCGAATCGCAGCACGTCAAAGCACTACGACTCTCCCGGCAACGCTCGAAAATTCCACACAGCAGGAATCCAGCAACGCAAGGAATAAATGGGCACACTTTATAAACCTGGCCAATATCCAAAACGGGTCCCATCTGATGGGACAGAGCTGTATATCGGATATTCGCGTGGCGCCGTTGATACAAAGTAGATGGGGACAAACTTCGATATGTGGCGAGAACTGTTTCAATTATTACTGTCCTAATTACTACCCTTGTGGGTGCATGGCCACAGTGACAGCTCAGTTGATTCGATACTACGAATACCCCACCGATGGGATCGGAAGGCTCGAGTTTACAGTCATGGTTGACGGTAAACAAGAAAAACACACCACACTCGGAGGCGACGGTATCGGCGGACCGTATAAATGGAATCTGATGACCCTTCAGCCACAATTACACTGCGATACACTCACTGAAGAACAGAGGCAGGCAATCGGAGGACTTTGTTACGATGTTGGCCTTGCAATGAATATGCAATACGATCCGGAAGGCTCGGCCGCCATTATGCCCGATACAATGATAGCTTTGATAGATACTTTTATGTATAGCAATGCCGTTATGGGATATAACTATGGTAATGACATCGGCGACGGATTAAATAAGATGATAAATCCAAATCTTGATGCAAAAGCTCCCGTTGTCTTAGGTATTATGGAGAACGAAAATTCCAATATGGGACATGCTGTACTGTGTGACGGATACGGATATAATTATTCAACATTGTACCACCATTTGAATATGGGCTGGAATGGAATCGACGATGCGTGGTATAACCTGCCCGCTATCGATGTTGACACAGGATTCAATGCAATCACGTCATGCCTGTACAATATTTACACCTCAGGCAGCGGCGAAGTTATCAGCGGACGTGTTTTCGATTCGGAAGATAATCCGGTTCCAAATGCCGTTGTTTTCGCTAAATCAGGTACTCAGAACGCTTACGAAAGCGTGACCGATTATAAAGGAATTTATGCTATTAAAGGTTTGAATTCCGATACCACATATAGAGTATGGGTGGAAAAGGAAGGATTCATTTACTCAAGAAAATCGGTAGCAACAGGAAAATCACAAAACCTATATAAAACTTCCGGGAATTGCTGGGGCATCGATTTTTACCCCCAAATCGTACTGGATCCTCCACCGTTATCAACATATTTCGTCAATGACAATGCTCCCAACGATCCCGGACCGGGTGACTCAGCCATCTCCGATCCTCTTGAAGATGGTTCATCAGACCATCCCTTTGACACTATACAGGAGGCCATCAATATGGCCGAACCGTCAGAAACGGTGATCGTTTTACCTGGAACTTATACCGGCCAAGGTAACAGAGACCTGGATTTTAAAGGCAAACCCATGACGGTCAGAAGCACGGAGCCGAATGATCCTGACGTTGTCGCACAAACGGTAATCGACTGCAATGCATCGCCAACCGATCCTCACAGTGGGTTCATATTCCAGAACTACGAAGCAGATCAATCAACGATAGCCGGTCTGATTGTTACAGGCGGATACAATGACTGCGGAGGCGGGATTTTCCTGGGACAATGTGCTTCACCAACTGTGCTGAACTGCATACTCCGTGAAAACGAAGCATCCTTCGGTGGCGGGATATATATGAACAACGCCGGTCCGAGGTTAATCAACTGTCAATTCAAAAACAACGTTGCTAAAGCCGGCGGTGCCATATACAGCTTCAACGAAAGGGGCGGCTGTAATCCGGTCATGGAAAACTGCCTTTTCCGGGATAACTCGGCAAGCCATAACGGCGGAGCAATTTATAATATCGGACAGGTCAATTGCACATTCACAAACTGCGAATTTATCGAAAATATTTCCTCCGGTGGCGGCGGCGCAATACGTAATACCGACCTGGCGAACTCAACTTTGGTCAATTGTATTTTCAGTAAAAACCAGGCCCAGACATTCGGCGGCGGCATAAGAAACTCAAATAATTGTTATGTCTCGCTAACCAATTGCACATTCGGCTTAAATACGGCGGCAAACGGCAGTTCGTTGGCATGTACCGCGGATGACGAAGATGGGCACTCCTCGAGCGACATCCAAATTATTAACTGCATTATCACCGATACCAGAAACCATATATTCAATATCGATAGTTCGATAATAAGCATTACCTGTAGCAACGTGCCGAACAGCAATTATACAAATCCGTGGTCCGGCCTGGGCAATATTTATACCGATCCTTATTTCGCAGATGCCAATAACGGGGATTTCCATCTAAAATCCCAGGCAGGCAGATATGACCCTGACAGCCAAAGCTGGATTATGGATGGTATTACCAGTCCCTGCATTGATGCAGGTAGCACAGACAGTCCCATCGGTGACGAGCCATTACCGAACGGCGACAGAATCAATATGGGCGCCTACGGCGGCACCACCGAAGCCAGTAAATCCTATATCACTACAGTTTTTTAACATTCCCGATTTTGTCGATAAGCTGTGCCTGCCTTATGTGTTTATAAAATTTGTCATCTCAATTGATGACTAAATCAAACGGCATCATCATTATCACATTTTCCCTACGGATTAATTCGACTCGCATCAGAGCCTGATATAATGCCCTGGCGCGCTGCGGCTCGGTTTTTCGCAGCAGTTCGAAAATACTTCTTAAACTCGGATTGCCGGAAAAAAGGGTCATAGCATCCGGCATAGAAATATCCGTCGGCCTTTCACCCTGCCCG
>Ga0315549_1001897_pt1 | contig 20907 bp, 17 predicted proteins | sample SalMarSW160200MG_FD_203101 | JGI IMG/M metagenome (GOLD analysis project Ga0315549, IMG submission 203101) | Salt marsh sediment microbial communities from the Plum Island Ecosystem LTER, Massachusetts, United States - Salt Marsh Sediment SW1601-200 ... | reverse complement strand
ATGCCAGCTGACAGACCGCGAACAAAGTTTCGCGACCGGTGCCACGAACGAGGCCAAGCAATATCATAGATATGAGCCGAATCTATCGAAGCCAGCTCTTCACGGTCACTATTGTCGGCGGTAGCCCAATAGGAGACATTGTGCCCAGCACTGGCAAGCGCTCCGCCAACATTCTTCACGACTGTGACCGGCCCACCAAACCGCTCAGCCAGATATGGCAAAACAAACGCAATGTTCATGCTTCTCCACCAAAGCAGTGGTGATGAAGGTCAGAAATGCCACCTACAATGCACATGGTAGGTAACATCCGGCTAAGGTTATGTACCTTCCCAGGGTCGTTTGCCTCTCCACCGCCTCAAAAGCAACCATGACCGAAAATAGCTTCCGTCCAGCACGCGCAAAGATCGCATCTTCGCGCGTGCGACTTTGACACAGAATGGCCCGATCCGGTACTCTTCGAAAACTCTTTGTGCCTCAGGTCTCCACTCGGCTTTTCTCGCTATGCCCTTTGCGTCTGGGTGCTCCCTTATGACACCGACCAATGCGTTTACGCGAACAAACGAACCACGGGCCGAAAAAATCCGGTAATAAAGGTCTGCATCCATAATACAATGCAAATCTTCACGAAGTCGGCCGACGCGTCTGAGTGTCGTAAGTGAGATGAACATCGATTGCTGCCCTACCCAAAAGACCCAGCCGCTAGGCTGCATAGTCAATCGCGAAGGCACGGCACTGACCCAGATAATCCTACCCTCCGCGTCACTGCGAGCACTATCCCCGATGATGAAATCCGCATTAGGATTCCAAAGAAAAGCAGCCGCGATCCGATGGAGTGCCCCGGGGAAAAGAAGGTCATCCGAATTAATCCAGTTAAAGAGATCGCCCGTCGCCCTTGCTATTCCCTTATTGATGGCCTCCGACTGGCCCGAATCCTTTTCACTGATCCAGTAGGCCAAATGACGCTTGTACCGCTTGATGATCTCTACGCTGCCATCGGTGCTGCCGCCGTCGATAATAATATATTCCAGATTAGGGTAGTTCTGGTTCAGAACCGATTCGATTGTCTCACAGAGAAACTTTGCCTGGTTCAGAGACGGCGTGACGATACTGATACGCGGATAATTACCCGATATTTGTGTGCCCATATATTCCCAGAAGCCCCTTGCCAAATGCTGACCAGTTCCACCGCTCTACAGTCCGAGAATAAGCGTTCTCTCTGAGTCTGCTGAGCAATTTTTCGTCTTCAAGAAGCCTTTCAATTGCACAAGTCAATGCCAGTTCGTCATCGGGCGGGATCAAAAGACCATTTTGTCCGTCGTGGATGACTTCCCCATTCGATTCGACGTTCGTTGCGATTACAGGAACCCCCGCATATAGAGTCTCCAGAATCGCCATTGACGGATTTATAGAAAGTAAACGAAAGGGCTCAACGACAAAAAGAGCTCTCTGCAAAAGGCTCGCTAATGATATTCCAGTCCTGTATGGATATATGTGTACGTCAACATTTGGCACGCGCCTCTCCAGCTCGAGTAATTGACTTTCAAGAACATCATACGGTCGAACTGCGAAAACAAAGCGGATATTAGGATACTTAGGGGCCAGTTCCTTGAATGACCGGATAGCGATATCAACACCATTGGCATAGCCTGCATTGCGCCAAAACAGAACTGAGTTCCTGAAGCCGTTTACCGGCGTCCTGGGCATCTGTTTCATCACACCCGGCTGAAGAACCGTCACCTTCTGGCGGTCACATAGGGAGCTCCAGCCGGTATGCGTGTAATCTGTCATGGCAATGATTTTGTTAATTCTACGGCATGCCACTCTCAAGATTCTACCCTCGAGTCCAGACAAGTCCGTACCCGGACTTTTGATGGGAGTAAAAAACACTGGCTGGTTAATGCCGAGAAATCTTAGAAAGCATATGAGTAAGGCAAGGTTCCTGCCGCCAAAAAAATGAAGAACATCAAAATGTCTCTTCTTGAACAGGACCAATAGTTGATAGGTTTGCCTGAGAGCTTTGCCTAAATATACCCCTTGCTCGGGCCAATCACGCGTGGCGTGTTCAACAACGCAGACCTGGATAGTCTTCGGTTTGCTATCTGGCAACAGATCAGCGCCACGTGGCTTCGTAGTAACAAGCGTAACTTCATAGCCTCCATCAGAGAGCACCCTTGCGGCCATCAGCGGTATTTGCACATGGCCAGAGATTGCGTCCAATTTCCCTCTCTTACAAAAAGCAGCGGTTACAAAAATGCCAATCTTCACTTCGTGTGTCTCTTTCCGACCTCAGTGTTTTCTCAGAAGAATGTAGCCTCTTGAAGCCCACCTCCAAAGACGGCGCTTGGCCCGATTTGAGCTTGGAAGATTGGTTTTGAAGATGTCACTTTCCTCCCAACCTTCGCGAGTGCGTCTGGTGCTGAGGGACATCACGGTCTTGGAGGATTTGTGCCAGCGAAATCCACCGAGGTAGTACGGCACATGGGCAACCCTCGCTCCAGCTTTCATCATACGCATCCACAGATATAGATCCATAGACAAGTGGTATTTCCTGTCTACCCCGCCGACGGCGCGGAAAAGCGAAGACTTGTAGAAGAGCGTGGGAGCTACTACATGCCAAGCTCCTCGGTAGAAGAAAAACCTACTCTGGCGCGGAACACGAATAAGACGGGTAATCTGACCATTTGAATCAAGATAGGCCACATTCGTATGAATGATGTCTGGCTTGTTGTTTTCGATATAGGACTCTGCTACTAACCTAAGACAACCCGGAAACAAAACGTCATCACTATCAACTCAGGCCAGCAACTCACCAGTGGCGCGGTCGAATCCCTTCATTATGGCATCAGACTGGTCATTGTCTTTCTCACTGCACCAGTATGTGAGCTGTTTTTCATACCGGCGGATTATATCCAAACTGCCATCGGTGCTGTCGCCATCGATAATTATGTACTCAAGATTCGTGTAGTTCTGGTTCAGAACCGATTCGATTGTCTCGGAGAGATACTTTGCCTGGTTAAAAGATGGCGTGACTATACTGATACGCGGGTAATTAACCGATGTTTGTGTTCGCATATATTCGCAGAAGTCCCTTGTCAAATGCTGACCAGTTCCACCGCTCAATGGTCTGAGAATAAGAATTACGTCTGAGTCTTCTGAGCAATTCTTCGTCCTTAAGAAGTCTTTCAATTGCGCAGGTCAATGCCCGTTCGTCATTGGGCGGGATCAAAAGACCATTTTGTCCGTCGTGGATGACTTCGCCATTCGATTCGATGTTTGTTGTGATTACAGGGACTCCCGCATAGAGGGTTTCAAGAACGCTCATCTGGGGATTTACTGAGAGCACACGAAATGGAAGAACAACGAACAGCGCTCGTTGCAAGAGGCTCTCGAGGGACACATCATCCCTGTACGGATGTGTGTATACGCAAACATTTGGTAAACTTCGTTCCAGTTCAAAAATCTCTCTTTCGAAAACATCGTGTTCTCGAACTGCAAATACAAATTGATTATTCGGATACTTTGGGGCAAGTTGTCGAAAGGCACTAATAGCCAAATCTGCTCCATTTCCGACCGACGCCTGACGCCAGAAAAGGATGGAATCCGCAGGATTATCACTTTTGGACAATGTGATTCGCTTGGTTATTCCTGGTCGCAGTGTAGTCACCGCCTCGGTCCCGCACGCGAAGGACCATCCGCTCCCCACGTAGTCTGTCGTTGCGACTACGCTATCAATCCGCTTGAATAGTTTTTCCTGAATTTTCCCCTTGAATCCGTTATGATTATTTGCTGGTCTTTTATGCGGCGTGAATAAAGCCCGTCCTCGAACACCGGCGTATTTGAGGACAGACAATAGTAATCCTGTCTTGGGATAACCGAAGAAGTGCAGTACATCAAAAGATTCTCTTCGCAAGAAATTCCACAACTGCCAGCTTTGCTGCAGGACACAGCTAATCAGAACGCCATGCTCGGGCCACGCCTGGAACGGGTGTTTGACTATATGCACGGGTATGTTTTGAGGTATCACCTCCGGCAAGAATCCAGGGCTTAGAGGCTTCGTAGTGATCAGAGTAACGTCATATCCTACATCAGTGAGCATTCGAACCGCCATGCCTGCGAACTGCACATGCCCTGGTATAGCGTCCAGTTGTGATTTATCAAAGTATGCAGCATTAACGAAGACTGCTACTCTCATATACTGGCCTTCCTAAATTCCACATTAGTTCTTCTTCAGCAGAACATAACATCGAGAAGCCCACCGCCAGAGCAACTTCGATGATAGCCACTCAAGTACACTCCAGATTGGCACCAACATCCGTGGAATTTTGTTCAAGAGAGTCTGTGAAAAAACCAAAATACCCGCCCTTCGTTCCACAGAGCAGTTGTGCTCACGGGCAAAAGTAGCTAATTGAGAAAAAGACAGTTTGACACAAGCAGACCTACCCGGCAGAGGTCTGTTCCTGTTAGAGAACTCGATAAGAATGTGCCCTTTTTGTTTAGCAACGCGTATCATCTCACTTATCATTTTCAGTGCGTATGCCTCTGACTCTGTAATATTCGTTACTCGGATAGCAAATACAAAGTCGAAACTCGAATCAGGAAAGCTCAGATTTGCACCCTCCTGTTGGCTAAATGTCACGTTCGGAAGGCCTTTGCATTTTGCCGAGGCTACTCGGATCATATCCAAAGATGGGTCAACCGCTCTGACGCGATAGCCTCGTTCCGCCAAATATTTCGAAAAACGACCCGTCCCGCAACCGACTTCCAATGTGTACGCGTCACGTGGAATATGAGCAATAGCTCTTTCGAGCTCCTCAAATTCTAATGCTGCAAAGAGACGACCCTGTCTTGTCGTGAAACGCCGGTCGTCATATTGTTCGGCCGCCAAGCCACTATAAGCCGTAGGCACAAGATTGATCCCTTTCTCAAGCATCACATCGTCTCTCCAAAAGAAGATTGCAAGTCAAGTTTCTTTCTCCCGCTTCGTGACAGGGACCACATGGAACCATAAAGCACAGCCGGCCCAAAGTAGCCCGGAGAAAGAAATTGTGCACTCATAGTAAACATAATGGATAGGCAAATGACTGATGCAGTTCCCAACAATCCCACATAACGTAGTACCGGCAAATCACCAAAACGCCATAGCCAAAGTCCACTACGCACGACCGTCAGTGGAAAATAAAGGCCATAAATAAGAAGCCCTATAAGGCCCAATTGAGACAGGTATGTTACATAGCCAAGATGGCCAAATGCGATATGTTTCTCATCTTTGGGATTTTCTATTGTCTGAAAAAAAGACAATCCTCGTCCCAGAATCAATGTCCCCTTTAGCCAACCGTCAGTTTCAGCCACAAAAGCCCTTTCCCGAGTGGCTGTACCCGTGGTCGTTGCATCACGTTCCAGAAGGCGCTCTATCCTTTCAGTGGCAAGTTCAAAAACGTCCAGCCCTGGCAACACGCGCTGGCACACTAATCCCATGACAAAAAAGATTGCAATGATAATTACACCCAACCTCACCATACTTAGCAGCCGGTGTTTCTTTTTGAAAAGTACCAACAGTAAGGGCACAGTAGCCACAGTAGCAATCCAGAGTGATCTGGTCTGATTTAGAAATATCGTCGCCAGAAACAACACGCCTAGTGACAGAAATAAGGCCTTTTTGACAGGATCGGCCGGCAATTTCCAAACGACTGCAGTAAGTAGAAAAGCCGAAGGCATGCATCCCGCCCAAAACGTAATTGTACGCATAAGGTTGTATGTCTCCATACTTAGCGATTTCGAACTCCAGATTGACCAGGCGAAGAACAGATGTTGCAGGGCAGCTATCATCGCACCAATCACTAAGGCACCAATCAATTTTTTCGCCCTCTTAGTAGATGTGACCAGATTAACACCAACTAAAAAGGCTATGGGCACATCTAACGCCCATCGGAAAGCTCTTGCTGTCTCGTATGTCCATCCCAGCTTATAGAAGCTCTGAACCGCAGCGATAATCAGGACAAAAAGCAAAAGCGCAACAACCTGGGGGATTCGCAAAGGCTCCTTCGTATAGTATCTACCAATAAACAAGGCCATAATAGCGACCAACACACACACATCACCAAGATTGAGATATGGTCCCAACAACGTGGTACGTGTTCGATTAAACATGACAGCATCTCCTGCTGTTAAAAGTAAAATTGATAAGAGAAAGGCCTCGTAGGGTTTTAGTATAGCTAAGGGTATGCCCAAAGCTAGTGTAATAATAATAAATATCGCAGGATAGCCTTGAATTTCCACGTTAGATTTCCTCTTTGTCCCCACAGCCTATATCGGGAACACATCCTTTTCCCATGTGCTGGGCTATGGACACAATCAACTGCAATTCATCTCTTCTTAGCCAGTCACTCGGCCCCTTATGACATCCCCTGTCGTCAACATGAGACTGATAGTTCTCGTAGTATTGCTGCAGAAGCTTATAATCGGGAATAGTATCGACAACAAAAGAACCACATCTTAGACACCTCTTGAGTTTCCGAAGACGTTCTGCGTCTTCGGGCAGACCTACGCCAATGAGAGGTACTTGTCCAAACGAAATCAATCCCCTCTTGTCACAAGCAGGGCATCTTATCACTTCCACGGCGTTTCCCACAACCAAACAGGGCCACACATAAACATACTGCATTCTGTAGAAGGCTATTGGCGCGCAATTTTCGAAGAAAATGCTTTTCGCACAAACCTCGCCATTTTACGTAAGAACCTATAGAGAAGCCCCTGTCTTTTCTTCTTCCACTTGTCACAGAACAATGAAATGGGATCATTGAGCTCTTCATCTATTCCCAATCTTCCTGCCAGTTCATTCAGGACGAAAAACATATTCCCTGTATGGCAAACAAGAGTGTATCCCTTTTCCTGCCCTAGTTTCAGCATGTTCGCAAAAGACTTTTCTGGACGTCCATCCGGCAATACTCTCAATACTGTCGGCTCAATGCTGGAGTCTATTTCGATAATAACAATCTGTGGCCTATATGCTGTCACGGTTTTCCAGACATTGAGGTCCTCACCATCTATATCTATGGATAACAGTTCGAAATTTTTTGGCACGTTATGTTTAGCCAGGATTCGGTCAAGCATAGACTCGCCTTCGAGAGCAACATAAGCTTTGACCGGCGTAATATTGCCAGCTACTACCATTGGGTTATCCATCAATTCAGCGAATTTATCTGGGTCACTTTCGATATGCAGACCTTTCCAACCGCAATCTTTTACAAGATGATACGTGTTGGATAAATACTTGCCATCCCATGCGCCGAACTCAACACAAAAACCATTTTTAACATTAAGTCTTTTCAAAATCTCTTCAATAACTCCATCTTCACCATTTTGACTGTAACAATCCTTGCGGTACTTATATAATGTTTGTTTGTTCATTACTTACTTCCGGCGACCTTTTTTCTGACGACACAAAGGTGCATATGATTATGACAAAACCGTATTCTTGAAAGTAGACTGTTGAGTAACCTTCCTATGATATTAGGGAAAAAGTGCCAATTTTTAAACGAGACAAACAACCTCCCAAATTCGTGGTACACTCCATCCATATGAGCGATCGGCACGCTCTCTATTATTGTATATCCAGCCTTAACAAGAATGTCTTCAAATTCTTCTTTAGTAAAACGGTACTCGAAAAATTCCCCGAATGTGGGGTAGATGTTATATGAGGTGGCGCGATGTCTGTTGTAAGGAAAACTCTTAAAGTTTTTCTTTAGCAATTTTCTTATAATATTCGACCGTTTAATTATAGCCAGCGGATTCAGGAAATGGTTTAATTCATCGACATAAAGATTTTTCTTTATTTTTCGGATTAAGTTGAAACTTGGAACCGTGATTATAGCAACTCTTCCAAGTTTCAAGACTCGATACATTTCTTTAAGTGGTTTGACAGGTCCATCAATAAAATGCTCAACAACTCCTAGTGAAATAATGCCGTCGATTGAATTCGCTGGATATGGCATATTCGCTACATCCCCTTGGATAACATCAAGGTCTGGCATTATTTCTTTCACCATGCGTACCGTCTCTAAGCTATATTCAATACCTTGAATGTTGTACCCCTTATCCGACAAATATCTAACAAATCTTCCTAAACCACATCCAGCTTCTATTATTATCCCATGTTGTCGTAAGTATTTTAATATAAAAGGTGTGGTATCACATTTATCGCAAGACTCTAGTAAGTCCCAAAAATCTTCTCTTTTCCAAGTGAATATAGTTGACATTACTTCAATTCCTAAGACAATTCCTGTATAAAAGCTTCGACTTGGCGCCATGTATGTTCCTTGCTGAATTTCTTTGCCGCTCTAAAAGCATTCTCCCTTATTGTATGTAGATCTTCATCTGAAGCAGACAGCGCCTCTTTTATTTTCTTGATTAACGACAAATAACTCCTGTCTTTTGCTAAAAAGCATGTGTCTGGCGACATCCACTCCAAACCACCGCCCATTGCAAAGCCAATAACGATACTCCCACATAGCGCTGCCTCCGCAGGCGGCAGAGAGAAACCCTCTTTGTGCCCAGGAGGAACAATGATAGACATGACCTGATATTTTTTCTCCATCATCAGCGCGTTCAAAAGTATTTTGACAAACTGCTTGAAATACTTGTGATCGATACCTATTGCAGTGCATAGAAAGAACTTGCTGGATGCACATAAGCGATAAAATCCGCTCTCAGTAAACTTTCTGTTTATTACTTCGAATTTTATCCTTGATCCAAACAATAACTGAGCCACTTTAATATACTTATTTCCTTTTCTACCAAGACATAAAATCTTATCTTTTGCTTTAACTCCTGATCTGATTTGATTAATCGCCTCCAGTTCAAAATATGGATTTACCAAATACCATTTTTGAATACGGTGATACTTTTTTTTAAGATAATTTAAGGAATCTTTACTAACTACCCAAAAGTGAGTATAACCTAAATCGTTTATTAAAAAATCATCGCCGATTAAATTTCCTCCTTTGCAAAAAGTGCAAGCTTGCCAGTAGGCGATCTTTATATCAGCTTTTGCTCTCATAGTCTCAGCAACAGTATATTTATCATTCCAGTTATCTATAATGATATCATTGCTCCTACATATCTGTTTCATGCCTGCAATATTTATTGTGGGGGCAGGATTCATAAGCCAATCAGCTTGATATACCTCGTTTGGCAAAACGATATAAGATTCATAGTTGTTTTCCCTGAATAAGTTGACCAATTGATTGGCAACCTTACCACCTCCAGAAGGACGATTATTCGGTATTTGCACAAAAACTCTTCTACTCATTAGCTCAAAATTCCTTTAAGCTTTTGTCATCTTCTCTTTATACCTTCAGATAAAGCAGCCAAATTGAGGCGAAGCTGGTGAGAAAAAAAGCTTTTTAAGCATGGATTGACTGTCAAATCTCAGAAAGATGTCATCAGGAGAAAAGCGACATCGGACTTGCTCATCGAGACTATACAGACACGTTGGTATTCGAGATGAAAGCCCTTGAAAGATATGTTTTGTGTTTTCATAAGGTGAACACTTAGGCTACCAACTTGTATCAGGATTGTGCCGGTCGCCAAACCAACACAGAGACAATCCTAAATGTTGCAGTTTAAGATAAGCTTTGCGCCGAAATCTTTTAAGAAGGCCGGTTGTTGGAACTGCATACACAAAGTGACATTTCATGTTGGGATTTCGCTACTATCTATGGCAGGCCGCGTGGATAGAATGTTAGTCTCATGATATGCCTTCCCGAGCAAATAAACGGTCGAAAGACCAAATAGAAAGATCAGACCAACAAAAATACTCTTTGCAGAAACATGTTTTGTCAGCAAGGCAGTAGTCAGCACTATGATAAAATTGCCACCCGCAAGAATGAAACTTGTAACAAGCGAACAGCTTGGTCTTCCGAGGCCCAAGAGGGTATAGTAAGCGGGGATGCCGAATAGACTAAAGAAGGTGCCGACCAAGGACAAACGCAGGGCCAGTGGTATGCGGTCGTTGTATTGCCCCCCTAACCAGATGCGTAATAGCCATTCGGCCGATATCAGCAAAATGACATATAAAGGAAACGCGCTGAGCATCAGGTATTTCATGAGGCGTCGGTTTATGGATCTGATGCGTTCGACAGCGTGCAGAGTAACCGCGCCCGAGAGGCGGCTGACCTCGGGAATCATCGGGCGTAGACTTGCTTGGAACAGACCTCTGATTTGTAGACCTACTTTATAAGCAATTTCATAAACCGGGATTGCAGAAACTCCTACGTATCGAGAGAGCATCACTTTGTTAAAAGGATCAAACAAGATGGCTATAAGCGACCCTCCAAATACCGCGCCACCAAAACTCAATAGGTGTTTGCAGCGGTGAACACTCAAGTTGTCCAATCGGAGCAACCGTACAGGAGCTATACGCCACACAAAACCGACACTAGCTACATGAATGAGTATGTAGGAAAGCATATTTGCTATGAGCAAACTCTTGATACCTTGCCCACTATACAACAGAAAAAACGAAACACAAACAGCTGTGATTCGACCGATGGAGCGGACATAATTAGCCAAGTCCATACGGCCAAGACCAGACAAGGTATCATTCAATATCTGGACAAGAAATACATAAATGGTTAAACCACCAACATAGGGCAATAACCACATTACGATCTTCGCATTGTCGCCTGTAAGTTTAAATATGCTGATTATCTGAGTCTTCAACATCAGAATGAGAGCAAGTGCAATTAAGCCACTGACCATCAAAATGACTATTGCAGTGGTAACATATTGTTGAATTGCTTCAATATTTCCTCTGCCATATTCTTCTGAGACCAACTTCATGACAGCTTGACCCATACCCAGATTGCCAAGCTGAGCAAAACCCAAGACCGTAGCAAGAACCAGCCAAACACCATATTTTTCGTAACCGAGAAAGTGTAGATAAACAGGATAAGCAACAGCTAAAACAGCCCCATTAACTACCGTCACTACTATACCAGAGAACATGTTAATACGGAGCTGGCTGGCGAATAGCTTTCTAATCACAAAGGACAACTCTCAGCAATCGGTAGTCTGAACAGGAAAGATAAGGAAGCGATAAATGATCTGTTCTTGGTCTTTGGCTTTTACTTAACTTGCAGCCAGATTACCCTGTGACAGCCAGACTCCCCGACACAAGTTTTACTTGCCGTTTTGTGCCTACACGACCGACTGAGGGACTCTCAACCCATACAGACTCCGTCCCCGTCGGTTGCGCCGGTAACCGGAGAAAACACCTGCATCGGTTTGCTGACAAATCCAACGAGTACTTTCCACAGAGTCCGCCTAGCCGATCTCATGAAGAACAAATAGACTGAAAAGCAACATCGCCGTTTTTGAGCAATTCAGTCTTCCTGGGCGCACGATTTATGCTCTTGCACACGCTTCTTCCTCTGCGTCGCAACAATTTTTCTTTTGCTTTCAAGTTCACCGAAGTCGCCGTCACCGTTGCGCTTCCGCCTAAACATGAAAGATAGTCGCCCTCGTTCTGTAGCCTCAGGTTTCATCTTTGAAAAATATTCACGTGCAAACGCCAAAAACACGGCGAACATAAGCGAACCCACTCCGGCCATAGCCGTCTTCCTAATAGTACCGCGGGCCATTCGCTCCTCGGGCACAATCGCTTCATCAAGGACCTGAATCGTGGGCATACTCTTGGCTTCTTCTATCTTCGCAAGCTCATATTCGCGCGTGAGCAATTCAAACAACATCTCCTGAATTGTCGCTTCTCGGCTGAGGATGTTGTCAATCCTGCTCAATCTCTCCTCGATTTCCTTCAGTCTATTTCCAAGAAAGATTCTCTTGCTCGTCGCTTGGCCGCTGGAAAGCCTTTTGTTCCGTCGGTCCAACTCTTCAACGTAAGCATTTGCCATGGCGGCTGCCCGATTGGGGTCTCTATCTCTTACTGTTATGTTAACAATGCCTTCATCAGAAACCTTGACGGTCGTATTATCTTGCAGCTCTCCTCTGACACCTGTTTTGCTTCTCGCGCCTTCGTATACGTTCATCAGATCAAATTTGTCGATAATAGCATCAAGAACAGCCCTGCTTTTTAGAATACCCACATACATATCAGCGATACCAGTGACATCCATCAATCTACGCAGTACGGCGCTTTGGCCGGTTCCCAAGAAACCCGCTGCCAAGCCAGGCTCTCTCTGCAGCATTTCCATTGGGGGAACGATTGAGGTCGTAGCTGAATAGATTTCAGGCGATAAGAAACACATAGTCCCCGTGACCACGACAGCAACGATGCAAATCAGCAGTATCATTCTGCGATATTTCAGAGCAATCTGAATGTGATCAAAGATATTGAGTTCTTCTGTTTCGGGCACTTCCTGAAGAACGAGTGCCTTGCTCGACTCTTTATCTTGACAACCCATAAACAACTATCCTTACAGAACACCTACATTAAAGTGCAAGCACCACCCCTGCTGCTAGTGCTATCTGGAATAACACCTGTGTTATGTCCTTTGTTGTCTTGAGCCAGAAAAACCTATCCACTTTCCTTGGCACAATAATCGCATCACCGGGGTCCAATTCGACATTCATAAACCCACCGAAAAACCATCGATGAGAATCCGAATCCCAGGACACAATACCCGGCCTGTTCTGTGCAACACTTATCACAGAGCCATCGGCTCGAATGACACTTACTTGTTTCTTGTCAGCTTCCTTAGTCAGCCCTCCCACCTTGCGCAAGTAGTATCGCACGCTGGCATTCTTCTCATAAAGCAAAGATGTAGGATTGAAGACCTCTCCAAGAACATGCACAACTCCCGGGGTTTCAGGAATAACAAGCTCATCTCCTGCCTCCAGCTCCAAATCATACTTCGACCCTTTGAACCCCTCCAGTGGAGCAAGTTTGACAACAACCCTTCCATCTATCCCGGCAGCTTTGAGCTTGCCAAGAAGTTCTCGTTTGGCTTCAAGAACCTTTTGCTGCCTATCTCCCGTCTCACTATCCACAGCGCCGCTCAAGGCCTCTTCTGTACTAACCAAGATGGATTCCTCCACCTGCCGGATTAATTGATCCATTCTTCTTTGCTGGATTATCTTTGCGCTTTCTCGGGCAAAAACTGCGCCTCTCAAATACGCCCGTTCGGTAAAACCACCAGCTCTTTCGATAAGCGAACCCAGAGTTTCACCTCGTCGTACCGGATACGTGCCGGGAAACATGACTTCCCCAGAGATAGTAGCCACGCGGTCAAACTCAAGCTCCGGAATAGGCCTGACAGTTAAATGGTCGTAATCCCACAACGCAATATTATGTTTGGGATCACCGGCCAGGGCTTTTTGAAGACTGATGTCAATTTTCTCCGTCCACATCCCACTTTGGCTAATATGTCTGCGAGTGAGCTCTGCAGTCTGTAAGTACGCGTTTTTTTCAAGCCCATGGGCGACACTAACCAGGTCTCTCACCTTCATACCGGGTACAAGGCGGTATTCATCCGGGTCATCAACCAGGCCGGAAATGGAAACGCTTCTGGTGATCTTTTCATCCCACCGAAAAATACGGATCGTGTCAAACCGAACCAACTCAATGTTTTCAGATTCGTCTCCTGTAAGTAGCCTTCCCACATTAAAGGGAACAACTATCGGATGCAAATCCGGCTCAACAAGCCTTTCTATTTCGCCATACTCCAGATTCGGCTGTGGAAGTAGCTCCTCGTATGAAGTAAGGATATCTCCAAGCCGCATTCCGGGTTTCAATTCATATTTGCCAGGTCTGACCACATGCCCCTCAAGATATACAACATTCTGCTCAAACGGCGATACGGGGAAAACCTTGACAAGGTCACCATCTTTGATGGCAGTATCTGCCGCTCGTCCGATCTTACTTACCTCCACACTGCCAGAGATGTCAAAGTCAACTACAACGCGTTTTTGATGATTATCTATTCTTTCGACTTGTAAACGCTGCAACCATCCAGCGTGAGTCACCCCGCCGGCTAAGCCCAAGACTTCAGCTAATGTCATCGACCGAGACATTTCATAAATAGCCGGTCGTTTGACATTGCCTGCCACTCCGACCACCGGACCAATCAAGGGAATGAAAATAGTATCCCCATCTTGTAGACGAGCATCTTCGCTTTTGTCGCCGCCTAAAAGAAAATCGTAAAGGTCGATCACAACAGGTTCCTGCTGATTTCTCAGTAGTCGAATACTTCTCAGTGTTCCGTTCTTTGATGGCCCTCCGGCAGAGAAAAGAGCATTTATCACAGTCGAAAGCGAACTGAGCGTGTAACTACCAGGTGTCTTGGCTTCTCCAATAACATAGACCCTGATTGTTCGCAGCCTGTTCATTGTAATAGCCATTTTATAGTCGGTATACTTGCGCGAAAACTCACGTTCAAGATAGTCTTGCAGCTTGGCAAAAGTCATGCCCCAGACTTTTAAGACGCCAACCTCCGGCAGGATAATTTCACCAGCGCTATTTACTGTAGCCGGGTATTGTGCATTGATCCTGCCCCATAATGTTACTGTGAAGCTGTCATCAGGACCTATGACATAATCCGGTCCGACAGGTACACTCGTAACCGGTGCAAATGTCGACACGGGTCTTCTAAAGACATCATACCCAAACTGAGTCAATCTCTTCGATATAACCTGCGGCACCTCACCGGACAACAGTAGTTCAATAGACGATGGTTTCTCTTCCAGAAGCTTTTGTTCCGGCTTAACCTGCTCCTCTACAACCAGGTCGTTTATATCGTTAGGTTGCTCGGTAATCTGAGTACGAAAAATATCCGGCAGCTGCTCTCCAATTAAGAGATTCGGATCTATCTTGCCGATCCCAGGTTGACGTATGTCAAAAAGAGAATTCTCCTTTGCCGGTAGACTGCAAATTGCCAACAGCAAGACAGCCAAGAACCCCAATGTTATTCTGGTCAAACAACTCTTGGTGAGTAAGTCCGCCGCTCCCGAACGGGAAGACCCTTTGGGATATGATAAAAACGGTTTGATGGCCTGCGGGCTTTCCAACCTCCTTTCACCCAGCGACTCGGTCGGTCCCATCTTACACTCCTTTGTAACTTAGGCAAAGTTGCACTGCGGAGTTTTAGACCTATAAAAATGAAGAAAACGGCTCGTTGCGTACAACTGCACACAAAGGCCCATATTCAAATCAAATTGCTATCCGCACTCACCACCCTACAAAAAATAAATATTACAATATCAAGTTCGAGTGTCAATATATTTTTGCTTTTTCGCCGGGTGAACGGAAGCGGAAATTAAACTTGACCAAATATGAGAATTCCTTTACCTTTCGCTAATTATTTCGCTAGCCATTCCAAGATGGATGAAGGCTCGGCCCTATGCGAAGAACTTTGTCCCATACAATGCTTTTAATCTTAGCTGTCTTATGCTCTGGTTTTGTATCAACGAATGTTCCCCTTGACCATTGGAGTTACGATGCGATAGACAAACTCGTAGGTTATCGGCTGATCGAGGGCAGCATGATGACAACCAAACCGATCTCGCGACTTGAAATGGCAAGGCTTATTGCAGAGGCTGCCAACAAGCTTGAGCAACTCGATGAGAAAAATGAAATAATCCTTGCCATCTTCGACAGGCTCAAAGAAGAATTCAAAGCAGAGTTAGTCACCATAGGCCTATTAGACGAGCAGCATATCGGGACCTTTATAAAGCCGATTGAGGATCCCTACGTACGATACGTATTTGCAGACAAACAACCTCTTCTTGAAAACCAGCAGGGTGATGTATTCAACAGGCATTCGAATTACAGAGTAGGCTTTGCTTCGAGAGGAAGGATATTTGACACCGTCGCTTTTTACCTTCATCCGGAATACGTCGATGCATCTTCATCATCGGATGGGGATATAGAATTGATTGAAGGTTATGGCAAGCTCGCACTTGACAACATCGAGGTGGAAGTAGGAAAGGATTCGCTCTGGTGGGGTCCAGGATATCAAGGATCGATTCTTATGAGCAATAATGCCGAAGCCTTCAAACTGATTAAAATCTCCAACCCTCGTCCAATACTGCTACCCTGGATATTGGGACGTTTGGGTCCATTCAAAAGTGTATGGTTTCTTACTGAACTGGGGAAAAATAGAGTCATTCCACATGCAAAACTTACCGGAGTAAGACTCAACTTCAAACCTACTCCTCTTTTAGAAATGGGCCTGTCAAGGGTCATTATGTTTGATGGATCAGGAAGACCACGTGTCGGTTTCATAGACTACATCGAGATGTTCTCACTCGGCCGAGAAAAGCCTCAGAACAATCAGATAGCCGGTTTTGATGTCTCACTTCTATTGCCGATTGGCGATACAATACCAGTAAGGTCTGTTAAAGTCTATGCAGATTTAGCCGGGGAGGACGAGGCGGGCGGCCTGCCCATGAAGTGGGGAAAGCTAATTGGAATGCAGCTTTACGATATCCTGCGCACAGGCAGAACCGACTTGCGCGTTGAATATGCGAGCACCCACGTCCCAGGCAGCCCGAATGTTTTCTATACCCACTTTCTTTACCAATCCGGATACACGTACAAAGGCAACATGATCGGCCACCACATGGGTACCGATGCCAGCGATTTATACTTCAGACTGACTCACTATCTAACAGAGGACCTGATCGTGGGTTTTGAGTTCGATCGAGAATACCGAAACCTTTCATCATCGCCGCGCCAGACTACCAACCAGTTTGGCGTCGACTTGACAATTTTCACTAAAAAGAACTGGCGACTTAGGACAGGCTACCGATATGAAAACATAGAAAACAACCGTTTCATTCTTGGTCAATCTCGAGAAAATCATATCTTTAACCTGAACATTGCTTATAATTTCTAATTTAGACGGAGTACAAGATACATTAAAATGTCTTGATAAACATCGGTTTTCTAAAGGCCAGTCTTATCCTTCGAGCGGATATCATCAATTGTCCCGAGGCCGTTAGTGAGAGTTCCATTGATAACCGCATCTCTGAAATTAGCCATAGGGTCATAGAATTTCCGGCTCAAATCCACTGTGTTGACCATTATGCCCCCGCGGTTGGATTTCAACTGCTGAACGATTTTACCATCCGGCTGGATAAAGCACGATGGATAAGGGGCGTAGTATCCGCTCGAATTGGACATACTCACCCAAAAATAATTTTCCGCAGCGCGACACTGCATTGTCTGCCGCATGATGTGGGTATGAATGCTCGGACCTTTCTGGCGAGCATTGTAGAAAGATTGAAGAATGCAGTTCACGCCCTGCTTATACAATGCCCGATAAAGCTCCGGAAAGCGCAGATCGAAGCAAATAAGCAGTGAGCATTTAACACCGTTTATTGTAAAGTTTACAAACCTGCTGCCAGGCGTTAGCCTTCGCAGATCACCGGGCGTACAGAATCTTTTGTCGTAGCGGTCAACGATTTTACCTTTGGGGCTTATCAAATACAGACTGTTGTGGGGCTTGTTCGGCTTGGTTAAACGGTGTGTACTTCCAAGTACTACCCAAAGGGCGAGTTTACCAGCAAGTTCCATAATCTCCAACGTTTTGTCTTTAAGCAGCTCCCAATTGTAGTCATTAAAGTTTGGAAAATCTGTGCCAACATAACCGCTCAATGCGCATTCGGAGAAATGAACGATGTCGGCACCGGCTTTACGTGCCTTTTGCATGAACTCGCAGATTTGCCGCCTATTTCGACCAATATCTCTTCCCACCGCAAACTGACAGGTAGCAATCTTAAGTACACCGGCACCCATCACACCTCCACTGCCAATAGATATTGCATTGCCGTAATAGCGTTATTTTCCATCTTGCCCGTCGTGATCCAACTATCCGGCCAATGTCATTCCCGTCCCGCATTGTGGTAAGTGATAATCTTACGTTGGAATCCATTTAACTCCCAGAATTTTAATATGAACCGCAAAAATAGTCTACTTCTGAATGTAGAAAAGCTTATTTTACTATTGATACTAAAATTTCCTTTGAATTCGTTTTGTTTTGATGCTATTATAGAACACAACAACGAAGCGGACACTCTGAGAGAACTCATTATATAACGATAGCGAGGAATATTCGAAGAAAGGAGGCAAACTTATGTACAAGATACCAATCATAATTCTGCTTGTGCTGACACTGCCTACGGCTGGAAAAGTCATTTAAGTAGATGACGACGCTACGGGTGCAAATGATGGCTCATTGTGGGCCAATGCCTATGTCTATCTGCAGGATGTGCTGGCGGATGCGAATTCTTAGGCCAAGACAGTAAAAAAGGAGACAAAGATGTTTGATAAGTGCAAGAGAAATTTAAAGAGGCTGGTCTACGCTGTAATAGTTCTATTAGTCTTAGCAGGCAGAGTGAAAGAGGTACAAGGCGCCATTTTCTTTGAAAATATTCCTGTTACAACAGCAGAAGGAGACCAGACTTATCCGGTAATATGGGATAACTATATAGTATGGAAAGGAGCAGAAAATGAGGCTTATGATATAGAACAGCAAAAGATAGTCGAAATGCCCGGCTTAATTATTGATGGTGTTCCTGCTATTTGGGACAACAAGGTAATCTGGTCTGTAGCAAATGGCTACTACGACATTCTTTTACAGCAAATTGTATATCCTGAGGGGCTTTCTGTAGGAAAGTTGCCTGCGATACACAATAACAAAGTCGTATGGAGTAATTCAGGAGGATATTATGATATAGACTTGGAACAAATGGTTTACCCGCTGGGGTTGTCTGTTGGTTATGCACCTGATATTTTCGAAGACAAAATAGTTTGGTCTTATTCAAAAGGTTACTATAACATAAGCCTGCAGCAAATGGTATATCCCGAAGGATTGAATATATATATTGCCCCTGCTATATATCGTGCAAGAATAGTGTATTTGGGTTCAGGTTACTATGACATAGATTTGCAGCAATATGTTTCTCTTGGGCTACACATATGGGGGGAACCAGACATATTTGAGGATCGTATCGTATGGAATAATTACGACGCTGTGCCTCCTGCGATTGTAGACATTTTCACATGGGACCCTGTTTGCAAAAAAAGACAAATAACAGATTCAGGATGCGCATATGGAGCCCAAATATATGATGATATTATTGTCTGGGTAGACGAAAGGAATGGGAACCGTGACATCTACATGGCTAAGATCACTGGTTGTTGCGGTGACCCGAATCATCCGTATCCCGTAGGTGATCTGAACCAAGACTGCCGTGTTGATTTGCTCGACTTGGCGATTCTCGCTTCGCATTGGATGGAGGATAATACGCCGGTCAATTCAAATTCCGTGGTTAAGGACGGCATAAAATATTACATGCAGACAGATAAGTCTGTTTACCATTCGGGTGAAAATGTCCATATGCTATATAGGGTAACTAATTTGACAGAGGGTCCTGTAGAAGTGGGAGAAATTCTTTGTGGTGGGGCGCCGCATTTTGCCATCACAGACGATGATAATGCCGACATTTGGCAGTATTTCCGGGTTATACCACCGTGTGGCTACAAAATGTTGTGTTTGGAGCCGTACGAGCACAAAGACTTAGAGAAGGTCTGGAATATGATAAATGATAACGGCACATTATCACCACACGATGACTACCCTGTAAGCCATGGCGAATACAAGGTCACCGGAGAGTTAGAATTGGATGGTTGGTATGAAAGAGTACCAGTATCCGTTTTTATAGTTATAATCCCTTAATTAGCGCTGCTGCAAAATTTCAAAAAAGCCTTTTGTTAAGGAGAGACAAAATGAATAGAAAGAAATGGATTCTTATTTTTCTACCGCTAATCGTCCTCATGATTAGCTTTTCCAGCAGGGCTGAGGTGAATCACCGTTGGAACCTTTTGAATGGATATGTTGACGATCCTTCAGAATTCAAAGAGCTCGAAATTGGTAACAGAATAGTATACTGGCATCAAAGAATGATTTGTGAATCGAAAGTCGAAAAAGACCGGATCGTATTTCAATTTGATAGAGAGACCCAGGATTTGTTAGATGTGAAGATCAACTGGCGAGAAGACCTGCCGCTTTCCTTGCCCAGACTAAACATCACGAAGGAACAAGCCGAATCGATGGTTGAAGGAACGGTCGATGGTTCAGCATTATACATCATATCGCCTGAATCAGACATTTTCTCTCCTATCAAACCGACACCGGAAAAACCATGCTGGGCAGTGTATAGCATCGATGAAACGAGGGGATCTTTGCTAACCGTTATCGATGCGGTCGAAGGAAGTGTTTTGGGCTATGGTATTGGACCACCGCATACGGCATTTTCTCTGTCTGGTCCCCGCTCTGAAGGTCCTTGTGCCAATGCATGGCTTGACTGGTATCTTAATGCACGGGAGAGGTTTGAGATCATGGGCTACGACACTTGGTGGCTTCAATGGCCAACCGAGGGACATGTACGAAGCCATATCGGATCAGATACAATAGCGATGTTCTATGAGATAGCTCATTCGCTGGGAGAGTCCACTTGCTTTGCAAGCGGGTGTGATGGCGGTTTATATGAGATTACATGGGCAGCCGAAATTGAGGATTGGATCACAGATTACACCAAGATGCCGTTTACCTTCTTGGCGAGCTGTCAAGGGATGTGCCTCACAGGGGATGGCACACTATCCCATGCATTCAGAAAAGGATCCATGGAGAACACCGCAACGGTGGGGTATTGTGGGATGTGGGCAAACGTTGACTGCCGTGACGACTGCTGGCCTTTATCTCTTGATTGGCAAAAAGCTTTTTTCAGTTATCTGGAGGATGGAGACACAGTTAAAGAGGCCTTTGATAAAGTCAACTTTCGCACTTTTTAGGCGGCTGGTTTTAATGATTTATCAATACAAACATACCAACCTTCCGATGTCTTTATTGGAAATAAAGATAAGACAAGGAGGTTGGCATGAATACGATT
>Ga0315549_1001890_pt1 | contig 20949 bp, 16 predicted proteins | sample SalMarSW160200MG_FD_203101 | JGI IMG/M metagenome (GOLD analysis project Ga0315549, IMG submission 203101) | Salt marsh sediment microbial communities from the Plum Island Ecosystem LTER, Massachusetts, United States - Salt Marsh Sediment SW1601-200 ... | reverse complement strand
TCGGCTGTATCGTGGGCAGGTACGGCAACCGTATTGCCAAAGGCAAGTTCACATTAGACGGCAAGGAATATACGCTTGCCCAAAATAACGACGAGAACAACCTCCACGGAGGAGTAAAGGGTTTCGATAAGGTCGTGTGGGACGCAGAGCCGGTCAAGGGCGATGATTCGGTTGGATTGAAATTAACTTACCTGAGCAAAGACGGCGAAGAAGGTTTCCCCGGCAATCTCAAAGCGACGGTCATTTACACGCTGACCAATGACAACGAGCTTAAAATTGAAAACAGGGCAACCGTGGACAAAACGACCGTCGTTAATATGACGCATCACAGCTATTTCAATCTTAAAGGTCAGGGCGAAGGGGATATCCTCGACCATGTGCTGACACTAAACACAGATAAGTTTACGCCCGTCAACGAAAGCCTGATACCGACGGGTGAACTGGCGGACGTGAAGGGAACACCAATGGACTTTACAAGCCCGACGCCTGTAGGCGAAAGAATTGACGCTGATTTCGAGCAGTTGAAAATCGCCGGCGGATATGACCATAACTGGTGCATCAATAGAAAAGACGGAGGACTTGAGCAGGTCGGGGCCGTCACGGAAACCGGCACCGGCAGGATTTTGGAAGTATATTCAACCGCGCCGGGAGTTCAGTTTTACACCGGCAACTTTCTTGACGGCACCATCACCGGAAAAAACGGAAAGGTTTATAAGCTCCGCTATGGCTTATGCCTCGAGCCGCAGCTCTATCCGGATACGCCCAATCAGCCGAAGTTTCCCTCGTGCGTCCTGAAGCCGGGCGAAACCTATAAGCACGATATTGTTTACAAATTCTCTGTGGCAAAATAAACTGAATTACTCGGAACAGCCCACTCGCTGATTTCATCGTTGTGGGCTGTTTTTTTATTCGAAGATTTGTTCCGGCGGGACGAGTTGCTCTAATTGTTCCTCGAGGTCCGCCGGCAGGATTTTCAGACCGACCTGGTAGCTCGCGTTTACCCAGCCGAAACCCTCTTTTGTGATGTAAGAAAATTCGGTGCCCACGTTTCCATACTCGGCAAAGACCCTGTGAGAACGTTTTACAACGTCGAATTTTTCAGGGATTGTCCCATTATAATCAGCGGCATTTCTCGTGATAGTATAGAGCCATCGGTAAATCAACCGGTGAGCAATATCATCATAGTTATAATTGATAAGTCCCTGCCAGGCCAACATCTGGTGCGGCGCCCAGCCGTTGGGATAATCCCACTGACGCGCCGGACGGGACTCCGAAAGCGGACCGCGTGAATCTTCCGTCGATGCAGCGATACCACCGAGCATTTCAAGTTTTGGGATAACGGCCCTTATGATAGACTCAGCCTGTTGCCTGCTGGCCAAGTTGGCCCACAATGGATAAAAGGCGGTCGCGCTTATATATGCTCTTCGTTTTCTATTGACGAGGTCATAATCGAGAAACAGGCCTTGTTCTGAATCCCACAGATATTGGTTAATCAACTCTTTTCTTCTCTTCGCCCTTTCGTACCAGACCGAGCTTTTCTGGGTCGTGCCATCTTCGAGCCTGAAGGAGTTGTTAAACTCTTTTTCGATAGTCCGGGCGATATCGGTTTCGATTTTATACAGCAGCGAATTTAAATCGACCGTAACGAAATCGGCGCAGCGGTCGTCCCACCGGTAGGTTTTGTCATGGCCTGATTCCCTCGTCGCCCTGTCGTGTGTGAAGAATTTATCCAGTTCCGGAACGTCGATTTTCCCGGCGGTGTACAATTTCTCGAGCTCGACAGGGGCCATACCGAGCTTCGCAGCGAATCTTTTATAGACCGCATCGAAATGTCCCGGCTCGACCTCCGGCGGCTGGCCTATTCCAACGCCGTAATATCGGCTCAGGCCGGTTTCAGTGAGCCTGTCTTCGTTCATCCATACGTTATTGTATTCCTTTATTGCCGCCTGAAAGGCCGTCCTGAGCCACCCTTTGCTCTTCGGATTTTTCGGCATCTTTTCGTAAACAGCTAACGCCAACGAAGTTAGAAAAGGAGGTTGGGAGCGGGTCAGGTAGTATGAGCGGTTGGCGTTTAGTATCTGACCGTAATAATTGATTTCATATACGAAGTTATCGACCATCGCCTTGGCCAGGTCTCTTCGGTCGTCTTCCAGCAGACCCAGTGCCTCGAAGTAACTGTCCCATCCGTACATTTCATTGAATCGTCCGCCCGGCACAACAAACGGAACACCTCTGCACTTTTCGTCGGGATTGCAAGCCAGCACCAGGCTGAGCAACCCTGGATAATCATTTCTGCTCCTTACCCATTCGGGCGTGATAACCTTCGGCAGACGAACAACCTTGATTTTCAAACTGGGATGCCTGTCGGCGACTGTGACAAAATACTGGTACGCTTTGTTATCGTCGTTCGGAACGTAAATATAATTACAGCCGTCAATGGAAGCTGTTTTGGTATCAGTAAAAAGCGGGACGATATTTTCTTCGTCGATTCTCCTGGTCAATCCGTCCCAGTAAACTTCGCGGATTGAACGTGAGATTCTGTGAACGGGATTTTCAAATATCTTTTGTGTGTCTAATAGTGCCGTCCTGCCTTGGCCTGGCCGGGATAAAGTAAGCTCCTGTAAAAGATTCGACAGGTAATAGGCCCCCTCTATCTCGTACTTTTTGCCTTTTTGGTCGATAAGGTGAAACTTCTTATCGCCTCTTGGGCCTTCTATGAAATAGTCATCGATAGTGATTTTCTCGTCGTCGTCAGTATCTTCTTCCTCGATTAGTCTTTGGATATTTTGCTTTATATCGACCCTGATTTTTCTTCGTACTGATGCAGCTCTTTGTGTGCAGCAAATGGAGGAAGTGGCAGCTATAAGAACAGCCAGAAGCAGGAATATGACCGCAACGGGACGTTGTGGCTTTAAACGCTTTTTCATTAAACCGTTAACCCTCCCAGGAATGGAGCCTATGGGATTCGAACCCACGACCTCTTGCATGCCATGCAAGCGCTCTCCCAACTGAGCTAAGGCCCCGTTTGCCCTTTAATTTAGCAGAAAATGCCGCTGTGGCAAGCAAATACCTTCTTAAGGCCCAAAAAACAATGTTGGCCTACTCCACTTCCAGAACAACCACCGATTTTGAAGGAACAGCCGCCACAATTTTGCCGTCCTTTATCTCTACTCCGCTAAACTCGGCGGGTTTTACGGCATCGGGCTTTTCAAAGGTATTATGCGCATTCATAGCCTCGGCGGTAAGAATACACCCCGTCACCTTCTGTGCTTTATGACCCTGCAAGCTGCATTCAATGTCCGCCGGTTCGTTTGGATTCAAATTGCATATCGAAATATGTATTTTCCCCGCCTCGTCCTTCGATGCAGATGCCGTAATGCCTGCAAGTGTTTCATTGCCGTACTTATATGGTTTACATTCGATATTTCCAGGCAGATACTGCGCCCCCTGATGAACTTTATACATCTCGAAGACATAATACGTCGGCGTCAGAACCATTTTTTCGCCTTTTGTCAGAACCATCGCCTGCAGCACGTTGCAGGTCTGGGCGATATTGGCCATTTTTACCCTGTCACAATGCTGATTGAATATATTCAGGAAACACCCGGCAACCACCGCATCCCTGAGGGTATTTTGCTGATAAAGAATTCCTAGATTTTCTCCTTCTTCGGCGTTCCACCACGTTCCCCATTCATCAACAAAAAGTCCGATGCGTTCCTGCTTGTCATATTTGTCCATAATTTTCTTGGTTTTGCTAATCATTTCATCGAGGAACATCGTTTTTTTGAACGTTTTGAACCATCCTTTTTCGTCGAAGACCGTGGCTCTGCCTTTGTGGTTCCAGTCGCCCTCGAATACATAGTGGTGCAGACTGATTGCGTCCATGTGTTTGGCCGCGTTGCCCAGGAGCACCTCGAACCATTTATAATCATCCCAGCCCGGTCCGCACGCGACTTTTGTTACTTTATTACCCGAATAATTCCTGACATAAGTTGAAAACCGTTTGTACAGGTCGGCGTAATATTCGGCAGTCATATTCCCGCCGCAGCCCCAGTTTTCGTTGCCAATTGCAAAATACTTAATTTTCCACGGTTTTTCCCGCCCGTTTTTGCGGCGTAAATCAGCCAATTCACTTTTACCGTCGAACGTCATATACTCTACCCAGTCCTGCATCTCCTCCGGTGTGCCCGAACCGACGTTTCCGCTTATGTAAGCCTCGCAGCCCAGCAGCTCACACAAATCCAGAAACTCATGCGTCCCGAAACGATTTGTCTCTGTAACCATCCCCCAATGCGTATTGACCATCGAGGGCCTTTTCTCGACCGGCCCTATGCCGTCCTTCCAGTGGTACTCGTCCGCGAAACAACCGCCGGGCCATCGCAGAGCGGGCACCTTGATTTCCTTCAGGGCATCGAGGACATCCTTACGAATCCCGCGAACATTCGGTATCGACGAATCCGGGCCTACCCAAATCCCGTCGTAAATACATCTTCCCAGGTGCTCGGCAAAATGCCCGTAAATCTCCGGACTGATGGTATACCTGCCGGCATCGGCACGGATAACCAACCTGTTGACGGAATCTTCCTCCGAAGATATTTCCGTCGAACCGAAACAAAACGAAACCGCCAAACCGAACATCGCAATCAAAACCATCAAAACAAATCTGCTCGCTGAATTTCCGGAAATCATAATTTACCTCCCTTATCTCTTAATGAATTGTCTCTTTTTAAGCGGTTAAACCAACAATTAAAGTATTGTTCGCGTTATACCATTATTATTTATGGCCCGATGAGTGATGGATTTTATCAGAAACAAAACTTTCCGGCAAGGAATTACAGAGCGGAATCCCGAGGAGCGGTTTGGCTTTGACGGGCCTATGGGCTATAATCATTACCGGCTTGTTTAAAATCGTGTTTTATCGAGCAAAAGCCTTGATTGAACGAAAAAAAATAATCCTGACCGGACGTGTGCAGGGCATCGGTTTCCGGCCGGCTGTCTATCGTCTGGCAAAGGCACTTGCCTTGGCGGGATTCGTCTATAACGACACCAGGGGAGTCACAATCGAGGTACAGGGCACAGCGGAACAAATTGGCGAATTCACCGAGCGTCTAAAAGCTGGCAGAGATTTGCCCGTTCTTACTGATGTAAAAACCGTACACGTCGAAGATGTAGAAACGGTATCCGGCGATACAGAGTTTGCCATAAAAAAAAGCGACACAGCAGGTACAGCTCTTACACAGGTAACGGCCGATATTGCCGTGTGCGAGGATTGCCTCCGTGAGATGCAGGACAAGAATGATTTCAGATACAGGTATCCATTCATTAACTGCACCAACTGCGGTCCGCGTTATTCGATAGTCAAAACTATACCCTACGACCGACCGAATACCACAATGTCGGTCTTCCAAATGTGTGATAAGTGCGCTGCTCAATACAGGGATGTAAATGACAGACGTTTCCACGCCCAGCCGGTGGCGTGTCCGGTATGCGGACCGAAAATAACCCTGTGCGATAGTACCGGCAAAACAATTGAGCAGGACAGCGACAAGGCAGTAATCCAAACAGCACAGATGCTGCTGGCAGGAAAGATTGTAGCGATAAAAGGCATAGGCGGATTTCATCTTGCGGTTAACGCCCTGGATAACGATGCGGTGCTACGCCTGCGGCAAAGAAAAAAAAGAGACGCAAAACCGTTTGCGATGATGGCCGACTCGGTTGACAAGATTCGCAAGTTTGCTGTTGTTGACGAATTAGCCGAGCGGATATTAACAAGCCCCGAAAGCCCGATTGTGCTGCTGCCCAAAAAACCTGATTGCGGCATAGCACCCTCGGTGGCTGAGGGCGTAAATACATTCGGATTTATGCTCTGTTACACGCCGCTGCATTATTTATTATTCGACGAGGGACTGGACGTGCTGGTGATGACCAGCGGCAATATATCGGATGAGCCTCTTATATGCAAAAACGATGAGGCCCTCGAAAAGTTAGGCGAAGTTGCCGATGCATTTTTGATGCACGACCGGGAGATTTACCGGCAGGTTGACGATTCGATTGTGCACTTTATCGACGGACAGGCCGTCCTGCTGCGGCGGGCGCGCGGGTACGTACCGACGCCGATAGTTACTGAGAAAGAATGTGAAAAGGACATTTTCGCCGCGGGTTCCGATTTGAAAAATACCTTCTGCTATGTCAAGGCTAATCAGATTATCGTCAGCGAGCACATCGGGGATATGGAAGACGCGAGCGTATATCATCACTACCTGAACTCTGTCGAACACCTGGCCGGCCTGTTTGAGGTCAAACCTCAGGTAGTCGCGTGCGATTTGCACCCCGGCTATATTTCGAGCCGGTATGCGGCGTCGCTAAAAGGTGTTGACCTGATAAAAGTACAGCATCACTGGGCACATATCGCATCGGTCCTGGCTGAGTACGGCCTTGATGAAAAGGTAATCGGACTGGAATGCGACGGTACCGGCTATGGAACGGACGGTGCGATATGGGGCTGCGAGTGTTTGATTGCGGACCTCGAAGGTTTCGAGCGGCTCGGGCATCTGATGTATTACCCGCTGGCCGGCGGCGACCTGGCCGCGAAAGAAGCCATTCGTCCCGTCCTTGCTTTGCTGAATCAGGCCTATGGCAACCGGTTTGAGCTTACAGATTTCGGCTGGCTGTTAGAGAAAATCGAGCCTAATATCGAAAAGCAAAAATTGATTCTGCAGCAGATTCGAAAGCGGCTCAACACTGTGAACACTTCGAGCCTCGGACGAGTATTCGACGCTGTAGCTGCTATGGCGGGCCTGGGCGGCTGCAACAACTTTGAGGCGCAGCTTCCGATGGCACTGGAAGCTTCGATTAAAAAAGGAATCGACAAATGTTACGACTTTAATATCGCCGAAGGCGACAAGTGTTTGCTGGACCTGCGGCCGATGTTCAGGCAAATTGTCTCAGGTTTACAGAACAAAACGCCTGCAGGAAATATATCAGCGAAATTCCATAATACCTTAGCTGCCGGACTGCTCGCGTTGGCCCAAAAAGCACATCAACGGACAAACCTGGAGAAAGTCGCCCTGGGCGGCGGGGTATTCTGCAACAGATATTTGACGAACCAATTGATAAGACTCTTGAAGCAGGACGATTTTACCGTATTATTTAACCGTTTTGTGCCGAGCAATGACGGTGGAATATCACTCGGCCAGGCTGCTATAGCAGCAAAGAAGGCAGCTAAAAAACTGAAAGTTGGAGAAAAGAAGTAATATGTGTCTAGCTGTGCCTGCGAGAATAGTTGAGTTGGAAGGTGATAATGCGATTGTCGATGCAATGGGTAATCGCTTTCGCGCAAAGACTACACTCCTTCCGGATGCAAAGCTGGGCAGCCTGGTTCTGGTTCACGCCGGTTTTGCCATTTCACTTGTTGATGAAGAAGAGGCAAAGAAGACCTGGCAGCTTATAGAGCAAATCGACGATTTCCTAGAAACAGACAGAAGGGTATCAGGCTGACAGGAGCTAACTGATTGATATGCTCAGGAGAATATACAAATCGCAGAAGTTGATGGACGCGGCCTGCGAGAAGCTCGGCCGTCAAATCAACATTATGGAGGTCTGCGGCACTCATACGGTCACGATTTTTCGCAACGGCGTGCGCACCTTCATCCCGAAACAGTTGAATCTAATCTCCGGGCCCGGCTGTCCCGTCTGCGTCACCGACCAGAGTTATATCGACATCTGCCTCGACTTGGCCAACCGCGATGATTGCCTGATTGCAACGTATGGCGATATGATTCGGGTTCCGGGTAAGTCCGGTTCCCTCGAAAGACACAGGGGCAAAAATGTCAAGGTCGTATTCAGTGCCGAAGATGCACTGCTGCTTGCCAAAGAGAATCCCGACAAAACAATTGTGCTGCTCGCTGTCGGATTCGAGACCACGGCCCCGGCAACAGCAGTCGTAGTAAAAGAAGCGGCCGAGCAGAAAATAGAGAATTTCTGCGTGTACAGCGGCCATAAGCTGGTTGTTCCCGCGATGAGGGCGCTGCTGAGCGAAAAGAACCATAACATCGATGCCTTTTTGTGCCCGGGACACGTTAGCGTCATTACCGGTTACGGCGCGTTTAGAGAAATCGCAGATGATTACGGCAGGGTTTGCGTCGTGGCGGGCTTTGAACCGATGCAGATTATTGAAGGACTGGCCGAAATCTGCCGCCTGCTGACAGAGGGCAGGACCGAGGTCACAAGCATATATACCGCGGTAGTAACGGAAAAGGGTAATCAAAAAGCTCAGCTTCTTCTCAAAGAAGTCTTTGACGAAGCGGACGGCTATTGGCGCGGACTGGGCAAGATTCAAAAGAGCACACTAACGCTGAAAGATGAGTACCGGCGATTCGATGCGCTAAAGAGATTCGGGATTGAGGAGCAGCCGCACGAGGACGAAACCGGCTGTCGATGCGGCGAAGTTCTGTGCGGATTGATAGAGCCGCCAGAATGTGGATTGTTCGAGAAGCGCTGCACACCAGATAGTCCCGTCGGTCCCTGCATGGTCAGTGGTGAGGGGACGTGCGCAGCTTGGTATAAATACGGCCAAAGAAGACTTGGGCAATGACACAGAAAGATTCCAAAAGAATACTGCTTGCCCACGGAGGGGGCGGACGACTGACCGAGCAATTGATTCGCCAGACCATTCTGCCTCGTCTCGGCGACCAGGGCGGGCAGTTAAATGATGCAGCCGGTCTTGATTTGGACTCATCGAAAATCTGTTTTACTGCCGACAGCTACGTGGTCAACCCCCTGTTCTTCAACGGCGGGGATATCGGCAAGTTGGCGGTATGCGGAACTATCAACGACCTAGCGGTCGCCGGCGCAAAGCCGGTCGCGATTGCCCTGTCACTGATTATCGAGACGGGTTTTGAAATCGAGTTGTTAGAAAAGATTCTGGACAGCGCCGCAAAGGCTGCTCGACAGGACAATGTGAAAATAGTAACCGGCGATACCAAGACAGTCGAAGCCGGTGCCGCCGAAGGCTTGTATATTAACACGGCGGGTATTGGCGTGAGGATTTACGATACGCAGTGCGGCTTCGAGAGGATTTCAGCCGGCGATAAGATAATTGTAAGCGGCACTATCGGCGACCATGGCATGACTGTTATCTCACAGCGGGAGGGTATAAAGTTCCAGACGCAGCTTACCAGCGACTGTGCGTCGCTGGCATCGCTGACGAATGAACTACTGACGAATTGCTCAGGTATCAGGTTTATGCGTGACCCGACGCGTGGTGGCCTGGCGGCAACGCTTAATGAAATATCCTCGGCCGTCGGGATGAGTATTGATATTAATGAAGCAGATATACCGGTTAATCCGACCGTTCAGGCCGCTGCGGACATGCTTGGTTTTGATGTCCTCAATATCGCTAACGAAGGCAAGGTCGTCATCGTAGTATCAGCCGATGCCGCCGAGCAATGTTTGACTATCTGCAAAAAGCACGAGCTTGGGAAAAACGCCAGTATGATAGGCGAAGTTTGCTGCATACAGGAGCAGGCGATGGTTGAAATAAAGACCAGAATCGGCGGAAAAAGGATTGTACAAATGCCCTACGGAAGAGAATTGCCGAGGATTTGCTGATGCACGAGACGATGGTAGCAAAAAACCTGTTGGATTCCATTGCTGCCGAGGCGGCAAAACAAGGAGCCAGGCCCATTGCCGCGCGAATCAGTTGTGGAACATTCAACGCTGTGAATGACGAAGTACTCACATTTGCATTCGATGTTATCGCCAAGGGGACAATCTGCAACGGAATGAAACTCCAGATAGAACACAAAAATATCCAGGGTAAATGCAGCGGCTGCGGAAAGAAATTTGATTTTGATTTGACTAAATCAGGGTGCACCTACTGCGGCTGCGACAAGTTCGACCTGCTGCCGGACCCACCACTGCTGTTGGAAGAGATAGAATTCGAGGAAGACGGAGCAAACGATGGGTAAAAAGATTCAGCTCGGCACAAAGATATTGAGCGCAAACGAAGAATATGCGCAGCAGAACAGCAAGCTGCTTCGGGACAAAGGGAAATATTGTCTCAATATGATTTCCTCGCCGGGCTCCGGCAAGACAACCATCCTGACGCGGACCATAACCGATCTCAAAGACAAGCTCAGAATAGGTGTAATTGAAGGTGATATCCAGACCCAGCTCGACGCCGAGCGGATTCGGGCGACCGAAGCACCCGCCGTCCAGATAAACACAAATGGTTCCTGCCATCTGTCTGCGGCACAGGTCAGTTCCGCCCTTGCACAGTTGCCGCTCGATGAAATCGACTTAGTTGTTGTTGAGAACGTCGGAAACCTTGTTTGCCCATCGGCCTTTGAACTGGGCGAAGACGGCAAGGTCGTGGTCCTTTCCGTAGCCGAGGGCGACGACAAACCCGCCAAGTACCCTGCCATTTTCTCGAAGTCGAAGGTTCTGCTCATAAACAAGATTGATTTGCTGTCATCAGGGGCGATTGATTTCGATATCGACAAAGTCAGGTCAGACGCGCGAAGATTGAATAAGGATATCGAGATTTTCTGCCTCTCAGCGAAAACGTCAGAGGGAATGAGCGGCTGGTATGAATGGCTGGTAAAGACCGTCAGCAGGAACGGCTAACAGTACAACTTTTTTTCGCGGATGTAGTCGGCGACTTTAGGATTGAGCATATCGCTGACATCTTGCCCTGTAGCCAGCTGGGCGCGTATCTGCGTGCTGCTGATATCTATTAGGGGAGTTTCTATTATATTATCCTGGAGTTTTTTGACGCGGTGGGCGCCGAGGGCATCTGCGAGCTGCAAAAAGTCGGGTGGCTCGAAGCCGGCCCGGTACATACAAGTAGGGAAACATTCATCTATGAGCTCTTGAATTTTGTACCAGCGGGGTAGTTCAGCGATACTGTCCGCACCGAGCAGCCAATAAAGCCCTGTATCAGGTCCAAGCTTATGCTGAAAATGTCGCACCGTCTCAATGGTATAACTTGGCGCCGGACGTTGAAGCTCCCAGTCGCTGACTTCAAACTTGTCGATACCAGCAATAGCTAATCGGATCATACGTAATCTATCGGCATCAGACGCGACAGGTAATTCAGTCTTTAGCACCGAATGTCTGGCGGGAATAAATATGAGTTTGCCGGCGCCGATGGTGTCGAAAGCGCTGCGCGCCACGTCGATATGACCTCTATGGATTGGGTCGAACGTGCCGCCGAATAAAGCTGTTTTTGTTTTTGGCATGGGAAATTAACAGGTCCTTTGTAACTTCTTCAGAAAAATTTATTAAAAATTCTCAAATTTTTTTTGCCCCTTTCCGAGACGAAATTCGGCTTATCATTCCAAAAATCGGCGTCGTTAAACAAAGCCTGCATCCGAATAAGCGGAACTTTTAAATATCATCGTTGACATGGCACGGCTGTTTCTTTTGGTAACTCGCATTATCGCCAATAAGCCTATAACTACTAAAAATCGCACTTTTAGCCGGTTAATATAAGAACAATCGAACGAAATTTCAAGTGCGGTGATTGTCAAAACATGATGACGATACTTTCCCTGGAATTGTCAGATGTAAAAGTCTCACTAACACTTGCATACGATTTGTAAAGTATTTCGGCCAGGCAAAAACGTCGCCAAAGCAAATTTTTATGGAGTTATTCAAAAATTTTGGCCGATAAAATATAATAGAACCTGTTAATATATCTTTGACAATTGAATATGAACCTGGTTAAAAGAAAATATTGTGTTATCATAACACCATATTCATTATAGTTAGTAACGTAAAAAAAGGAATGTAGATTTTACTGAAGGAGAACAGTAATGGCCAAAAAGAGAAAAGCCAAAAAGAAAACAGCCAAAAAGAAAACGGCAAAGAAAAGAAAGAAAGCAAAAAAGAAAAAATAGTGCTCAGCTGACAATAAGCTGAAAAAGCTACAAAAATGGAAGGTTTTCAAAATCTGGAAACCTTCCGTTTTTTTATGCGCTCAATTTCGTAGCAGCACTGAAGCACCTCGGATTCACCGAAAAGTCCGGTCCTTGCATTCGGGAGTAAATCATGTAAACTGGCCGACCTGTGGAAAGCCGCAATTTGTATGACCGGAATGAGAATGCCAATGGATTATTTCCAGTACAAAGACAACAGGCTGTTTGCCGAGCAGGTGACGGTTGAAAAAATCGCCGCCCAGGTCGGCACACCAGTCTACATCTACAGCAAGGCAACCTTTCTCGAGCACCTGCACAGAATCCAGAAGGCCTACGCACAGCTCGATACAATGGTCTGTTATTCGGTCAAGGCCTGCGGCAACGTCAATATCCTGCGGTTTATGGCCCGGGCCGAAAGCGGCTTCGACATCGTCAGCGGCGGCGAGCTATACCGGGCTATCCAGGCCGGTGCCGACCCGGGAAAAATAGTCTTTGCCGGTGTCGGTAAGACAAACTCAGAAATTGCCGATGCCTTGGATGCGGGCATCGCTTATTTCAATATCGAGTCTGAGGCGGAGCTGGAAAATCTTATTCGCCTGGCTGACCGGCAGGGCAAAAAGGCCAAGGCCGCGCTTCGTATCAATCCCGACGTAGATTACAAAACACACAGGTTCCTGAGAACCGGCAAAAAAGAAACCAAGTTCGGCGTTGATATCGACAGGGCACAAAAAGTCTTTGCACAATACGGAGCAAATAACGCGGTCAGCCTGTGCGCACTTCACGTTCATCTAGGAACGGGCGGCAAAACAATCGACCCTTACGTCGAAGCCGTCAAAAGAGTACTGCCGCTGATAGATACTCTTCGGCAGCAGGGACATACGGTCGAGGCCCTGAATCTCGGCGGCGGTTACGGCGCGGACTACGAATCAGACTCGGTACCATCAGCAGCTGACTACGCGGCGGGCATCGTACCGCTTCTTAAGGATATGAATCTCAGACTGATACTGGAACCCGGCAAAAGCATCTCCGCCAACGCTGGGATCCTGCTCAGCCGTGTACTGTACCTCAAACAGGGCGGGGCAAAAAAGTTTGTAATCGTCGATGCTGCTATGAATGATTTGATTCGGCCGTGTCTCTACGACGCGTTTCATTTTATCTGGCCTGCGCAGGTGGAGCAAAGATACCTGCCGCCGAAACGTTCCAAAGACCTGCACATCGCCGGCACCGAGCGGGTGGATATCGTCGGGCCGATATGCGAAGGTGCCGACTTCCTGGCAAAAGACCGTCACATACCCCCGGTCAAACAGGCTGATTTAATCGCTGTGTTTACGGCCGGGGCGTACGGCTTTACTATGAGCAGCAATTACAACGCCCGCTGCCGGGCCGCTGAGGTACTTGTCGACGGTGACAAATTCACCGTCATTCGCCGCCGAGAAACCTACGAGGACCTGATGGCCCTGGAAAAATAGACCTGAGAGTGACTTTCATGGTGTAATGCCGGTGGGAACAACAGAGCAAAAAAACAAGGGGCTGATAGAATTGCTTGCTGAGCGGGTCGTCCTCGGTGACGGCGCCATGGGAACGATGCTCTACGAACAGGGTGTTTTCCTGAACCAGTGCTTCGAGGAAGTGAATCTGACCAGCCCCGACAAGGTCAGACGCATACACCGGCAGTACCTCGAAGCGGGCGCGGATTTCGTAGAGACAAACACGTTCGGGGCCAATGAGTTAAAACTTGCCCGATTTGGTTTAGCCGACCAGACGGCGAACATAAACACCGCTGCGGTCGAAATCGCACGCCAGGCCGTCGGTCAGGAAGTCCTTGTCGCAGGCTCGATAGGGCCGTTGGGCAGGCAAATCGAACCTTACGGAACAATTACCATAAAACAGGCCGAGGCGGCATTCAAAAATCAGGTCACTTCTTTAGTAGATGCGGGTGTGGATTTTATAATCCTCGAAACCTTCTCAAATACGGATGAGTTGCTGATTGCCATAAAGGCCGTTGGTTTGATAACAGACCTGCCGATTGTGGCGCTAATGACCTTTAACGACCACGATGAACCTGTGTACAGCAAATCTATCGGCGAATGCATAGAAGCTATAGCAGCTCAGCCGTCTGTAACGGCGGTCGGTACGAACTGTTCGGTCGGTCCGGCCTCTATGCTCGTCAGCCTGGATATAATCCGCGGTGTTACGGATAAACCAATCTGTGTTCAGCCTAACGCCGGCCTGCCCCGGCTCGTCGATAATCGAAGCGTCTATATGTGTACGCCGGAGTATATGGCTGAATATGCCAAGAAATTCTTCGAAAAAGGCGCCAGGATAATCGGCGGATGTTGCGGCACCACACCTAAGCACATAAGAGAAATCGTCCGTGCTGTAAAGGGACTCGACAAGGCCTCCAGAAGTACAATTTCGACGGTAACGGTTTCACTGAGACAGCCGATTCCTGAGTTAAAGCCGATTGAGCCTTTACCGCTTGCAGAAAAGTCGCGCTGGGGTAAGCGACTGGCGAGCGGACAAAAAGTCACAACGATTGAATTGACTCCGCCACATGGAGTTGCCATCGCCGGGATCCTTGATAAAGCAAGACTGTGTGAGCAGATGGGCATCAACGCTATAAACCTGCCCGACGGCCCGCGGGCCAGCTCGAGACTTAGCCCGATTGCCACTGCAGCTAAAATCGAACAGGAGACGGGCATAGAAACTATCGTGCACTTTTGCTGCAGGGACAGAAACCTCATCGGGATTCAATCGGACATCTTCGGCGCACACGTGCTCGGCCTGCGTAATCTTTTGATTATAACGGGCGACCCACCCAAGCTCGGCGAGTATCCCAGTGCCACAGGCGTATTCGATATGGATTCGATTGCCCTTACTTCAGTGGTCAAAAACCTGAACGTCGGAATTGATATAGCGGGCAACCGTTTCTCACCCGGCCTCCAGTTTACTATCGGCATCGGTGCTAATCCGGTAGCCGCTGATATCGAACGTGAAATCGAAAAGTACAGACAAAAAGCAATGGCCGGAGCCGAATATGCCATAACTCAGCCGGTCTTCGATGTCTCAATGCTCCTTGATTTTCTAAAGGAAGTTCAGGACATCAAAATACCCGTCATCGCCGGCATCTGGCCTTTCACCAGTCTAAGGAACGCTGAGTTTATGGCCAACGAAGTCCCCGGGGTAGTCGTACCGGACAGGCTGATTGAACGAATGGCCGGAACAAAAACCAAAGAGCAGGCAAGGACAGCGGGTATCGAAATCGCACGCGAGATTGTTGAGCAGATTGAAAGTCACGTGGCCGGCTTCGCCGTCAGCGCACCATTTGGAAATGTTAAAACCGCCCTGGCGGTTCTTGGAAAATCCCCGGACTAATTACTGAAGTTTTGCTTTGATAATTTCTTCAGCTTTATCCAATGCCTCACCAATCTTTTCAGGATTTTTGCCACCGGCCTGGGCCATCTGCGGTCTGCCGCCTCCGCCGCCGTCGATAATCGGGGCAATCTCTTTTACGATATCACCCGCCTTGATACCTTTTTTAATCAGGTCGTCTGTAACGCCGGCAATCAAATTCGCCCTGTCACCCTCGACATAACCGAAAACCGCTGTTGCCGACTTGGCCTTTTTCTTAATCATATCGACCGCAGCACGCGCCTGCTCAGCACCGGTCGGGCTGAGCCTGCCGATTACGACCGACGTCTCGCCGATTTTTTCGCACTTTTCGAGAAGCTGCTTTGCCTCAGCGACTATATCAATCCCGCCTCGCCTTGATGCTGCCTTGAGTTCTTTGCCGAGCTTTTTATTTTCCTCCATTAGAGCATTGACCCGGTCAATTATCTGCTCAGCCGGCACTTTCAAAGTCCGGCTCAATTCGTCGATTATTTCACTCCTAGCCGACAGATATTCAGTTAGGCCATTGCCGGTCAGTGCCGTAATTCTTCTAACACCTGAAGCTATGCTTTCTTCCTTTGTAATTTTGAATCCTCCTATAGTGCCGAGCCGCTCGACGTGCGTACCGCCGCAAAACTCCCTGCTAAACGCCTCGCCGACCTGCTGCTCGTCTTCAGCCCCGATAGCAACAACACGGACAACGTCACCGTACTTTTCACCGAACAGCGCCATAGCGCCGAGCTTGCGACCCTGCTCAATCGGCATCTCGACCCAGCTTACAGACAAGTCCGCGGCTATCTTTTCGTTAACGAGCTTCTCCACCTCCGCGATTTGCTCCTTCGTCAGTGCCTTTGGACAGGTAAAATCGAACCGCAAATAATCCGGCCCGACCAGTGAACCCTGCTGGCTGACGCTTTTGCCGATTGTCTCCTGCAGCGCCCACTGCAGAAGATGTGTAGCCGTGTGGTTTTTCTTAATAGCGTTTCTGTCTTTACTCACCGCAGCGGTAACTTTATCCCCTGCATTAAACGTCCCTTCGGCGACCTTGCCCTGGTGCAGAACACAATCGGCAACTTTGGTTGTGTTTTCTACGATAAATTTACTGTTTACTGATTCTATTGTCCCGCAGTCGCCGACCTGTCCGCCCGCCTCGGCATAAAAACAGGTCTTATCCAGCACAATCGCTGCTTTCTTGCCCGATTTGATAGTCCCCTTCTTTTTGAATCCTTCTTCGTCAATGAAACCGAGTATGGAAGCTTCACATTTATGAGTACTATACTTTTGGCTGTCATCGGTAATCCCGATGTATCGGGACTCGGTATCGGCAAGACCGGCAAAGACCGCTGTGTCTTTCTGTGCAGCCCTTGCTCGCTGTCTTTGCTGTTCCATCAGCTCATCAAATTTGCCGGTATCAACCTTCATGCCCCGCTCTCTTGCCATAAGCTGTGTCAAATCAAGCGGAAATCCATAAGTATCATAAAGCGCAAACGCGTCGTCGCCGCTGATGGTTTTGTCTTTCGATTTTTCACCCCTTTTTGCAGCCGATGAGAAAATTTCGATGCCACGGTCGAGTGTTCGCCCGAAGCTCGCTTCTTCAGATTCGATTACATTGGCGACGAATTCCTGCCTTTCCCTGATTTCGCCGAATGCGTCGCCCATCAGGTCAGTCAAAGTCGGTATCAATTTGTAGATAAAAGGCTCGTGCATATCGAGCACCCTGCCGAACCGCGAGGCCCTGCGCAATATCCTCCGAAGAACATATCCCCTTCCCTCGTTGGAAGGCACACAGCCGTCGGTAATCGCAAAGGTGAGCGTCCGCAGGTGGTCGGCGATAACGCGAAAAGCGATGTCCTTTTCGTCGGTCTCGCTCCTGTCGTACTTCTTGCCGGTCAAATCAGAGATTGCGTTTATCAGAGTCGTGAACAGGTCGGTATCATAATTGGATTTTTTGCCCTGCATAAACCGGGCCACGCGTTCGAGTCCCATACCCGTATCGACGTGCCTTGCCGGCAGCTCGGACAGCTTGCCGTCGCCGTTACGATTGAACTGGATAAAGACAAGGTTCCAGATTTCAATTACACGGGGATTATCCTTATTTACCAGCGGCCCGCCGGATTTGTCGGGAGTATCGTCGTAATGAATCTCGCTGCACGGCCCGCACGGGCCGGTCTCACCCATTTCCCAGAAATTATCTTTGAGGTTTCCGGGGTGAATTCTTTCTTCGGGCAGGAACTTCCTCCAGAGCCCTCTCGCCTCTTCGTCCGGCTCGATACCGTGTGCCTTATCTCCCTCGAAGTAAGTCGCATGCAGGCGTGTCGGGTCCATCTCCCATGCATCTGTCAGGAGTTGCCACGCCCACTCGATAGCCTCAGCCTTGAAATAATCACCGAACGACCAGTTGCCTAACATCTCGAAAAACGTGTGGTGATACGTATCAACGCCGACCTCTTCGAGGTCGTTGTGCTTGCCGCCTGCCCGGATGCACTTCTGGCTGTTAGCGGCACGAGTATAGTCCGGGCTTGTCAGGCCGAGAAAAATGTCCTTGAACTGGTTCATCCCCGCGTTGGTGAAAAGCAGCGTCGCATCGCCGATGGGTACAACAGGTGCGCTGGGCACGAACTTATGCCCTCGCTGCTCGAAAAACTTTATAAAATCACTGCGTATCTGGTTAGCGGTCAGCACAACGTTCTCCAGTCGGGTTTTACTCTTCGACCAGGCCCTTTGCCGTAAGTACCTTTTGTTTTAATTCGTCGCGCAGTTCGGGATTTTCAATGAGGTACTTCTTGGCGTTCTCTCTGCCCTGGCCCAGTCGGATGTCGCCGTAATTCAGCCACGCGCCGCTCTTTTCAACAACTTCGCAGCCGAGACCAAGGTCAATCAGGTCGCCTTCGTAGCTGATGCCGCTGTCGAACATAATATCGAACTCGGCGTCGCGGAAAGGCGGCGCAATCTTGTTCTTCACAACGCGTGCGCGGACCCTGCTGCCGATTGCTCCGGTGTTGTCCTTGATAGTGGCCAGCCTGCGAATGTCAATTCGGACCGTACTGTAGAACTTTAGCGCCCTGCCGCCGGAGGTCGTCTCCGGGTTGCCGAACATCACGCCGATTTTCATCCTGATTTGGTTGATGAAAATCAGGGAGGTCTTGCTCTTATTAATTACACCGGTCAGCTTTCTCATCGCCTGGCTCATAAGTCTCGCCTGCAGGCCGATGTGAGTATCGCCCATTTCGCCTTCGAGTTCCGCTCGCGGGGTAAGCGCCGCGACCGAATCAATAACTATCACATCAACCGAGTTAGAACGAATCAGCATCTCAGTTATATCGAGCGCCTGCTCACCGGAGTCGGGCTGACTGACCAGCAGGCCGCTTACGTCCACACCGAGCCGCTTGGCCCATGTGGTGTCAAGGGCATGCTCGGCGTCGATAAAAGCGGCAACGCCGCCCTTTTTTTGTGCATTGGCAATAATGTGCAGTGCCAGTGTGGTCTTACCGGAAGATTCGGGCCCGTACAGCTCGGTCACTCTGCCGCGGGGAACACCGCGACCGCCCAGTGCAATATCCAGTGACAGCGCGCCTGTAGCGATGCCCTCAATCTTAGCGTAGTGCTGCTCGTCCATCTGCATAATAGCGCCCTGGCCGTATTGCTTTTCTATCTGGGCGACAACTCGTTCGATAGCAGAGTCTCTGCTTGTTTCTTTGGTCTGGGTTGCTTTACTGAATTTTGCCTTAGCCATATTCGCCTTCTCCGGTTTTCTGTTATTGCTGTAGTTTATAACTCGCCAGGGCCGTATAATTCGGCCCTGCCCTGGTCAATTCACTCTGGTAAACGGTAACGGCATCTATGCTCGCCATGCCCGCGCTGAACGGCCCGAAGCTATCGACCGCACCGGCCAGCTCGTAGCCGTCCCTGACGTTCTTTATTCTACACAGTGTAAGGTGTCCTGTGAACCGTCTTGTTTCTTTGGCAAAACCGATTTCGCCGACCTCATTATCAATATCCTCCGCCAGCCTGACCAGTTGTTCGCTGCCCGCACCGGTACCTACCCAGAGTACCCTTGCACTTTTGCCTCCGAAATAGCCCACAGTCTCGACATCCAGCTCAAACCTGCTGTGTCTTTTGGAAACTTCTTCGACAGCCTCACAGGCCTCAGTAATTTGGTCGTCTTTGACCTCGCCGAGGAACTTCAGCGTCAGGTGCATAACATCAGGCCGGACCCACTTGACACTTCTTTGGCTCGTTCTGACCCGGCCCTGGAGCTGCTTTTGCACCTCACCTATCGCTTTTCTTATCTGGTCGTTAATATCAACCGCAATAAATACCCGCATTGTTCGGCAGTCTTTCAAAATATGATGCTTTTTCGCAATGTCTCGAGCCTGTTCTCAACGTCAGACAGTTGAATTGAGGTGAGGCCGTCGAGGGAAAATTCAGCAATAGTAAACGACGCTATCACAGTCCCGTATGCGATGGCCTTTCGAAGCGTATCTTTATCAATCTTTCCGGCCTTTGCGATATAACCCATAAATCCTCCCGCGAAGCTGTCGCCTGCGCCGGTCGGGTCGAGCACCTGCGTCGCCGGGTAACCGGGAAGTATAAATCTCTCGCCGTCGGCGGTTGCCATAAAGGAACCCGCTTCTCCTTTTTTAACTATTACCACGTCAGGCCCCATATCCAGTACACCGCCCGCCGCTTCAATCAGATTGGTTCGGCCTGATAGTAGTCTCGCCTCCTCATCATTGAGCACAAGACAATCAATCTTTTTTAAAAGTTCCCCAAGGTCCTTCGTGTGGTCGGTTATCCACATATTCATCGTATCGGCTGCGACAAACTCGGGCTTATCCACCTGTCCGAGAAGTTCAATCTGCAACGCCGGAGCCGTATTGGCAAGAAACACAAACCTGCTGTCGCGATATACGTCGGGCACCTTCGGCGGTGCCTCGGCAAGTACATTCAGTTCAACGCTGTCGGTAGTCCTGTCGTTCATCGCACCGTGATATGTACCCGCCCAGCGAAACGTTTTTGAACCTTTTCGCGTTTCCAAACCGGCAAGGTCAACCTCTCTTCCGGTGAAAACCTTGTTCAAATCGAACGGACAATCGTCGCCTATAACGCCTACGAATCGCACCGGTGTAAAAAAACTCGCCGCCATACTGAAATATATTGAAGAACCGCCGAGACAATCCTCACTAACACCGTGCGGCGTCCTTATAGTATCAATCCCTATCGAACCCGTTACTAATAATGACATTCTTAAATCCTCTATTTGGCCACAGAGTTTTTAAGCCACAGAGAACACAGAGCTCACAGAGAATTGAATGAAAAACTGTGTAAATCTGTGTTAATCCGTGTCTAAAAATATAACCGTGTCAATCTGTGTCTTCTGTAAATTTTTTCAGTGTATTATCAATTCTTACCAGCGAGTTTTCTTTTCCGAGTAGTTGTATCGAATCGAAAATAGGCGGGCTGACTGTACCGCCGCATATCGCCACCCGCAACGGCTGTGCGACCTTGCCTAAGCCGACCTGCTTTTCTTCTGCCAATCCGCGCAGCATATTCTCCACCGCCGATTCGGTCAATTCATCCATCGCCGCAAGCCTGTCGCGGACGATTTTGAGCATCGCAAGGCCATCGTTTTTGAACAGCA
>Ga0315549_1001889_pt1 | contig 20951 bp, 19 predicted proteins | sample SalMarSW160200MG_FD_203101 | JGI IMG/M metagenome (GOLD analysis project Ga0315549, IMG submission 203101) | Salt marsh sediment microbial communities from the Plum Island Ecosystem LTER, Massachusetts, United States - Salt Marsh Sediment SW1601-200 ... | reverse complement strand
TCTACCGTCTGCAGCGCCGAACGCTTTCTTTACAACTTCCTCTGGAAATTCAACCATTTCCTGTTCCACCAACAAGATTACAGCTTTTAACCAAATATCTCTTTTAAACCTTATTGTGAGACCTATAGTCAATTTTGCCAATTCCAAAATAATGAAGTAGCTAGTCTTCCATCTTGCTTGACTTAGGGATTCCTATCCATCTGGGAGTGCTGTTCACGTATTTTCGATAGTCATCTCCGTACCTGTAAAGGCAATAACGTTCTTCAGCTGATAAATTGGCGTTGAGCAGAATCATCAGCACCACTGTTAAGAGAAGATACAACCAAGAAGAGCAAGCTATTCCCAAACCAATCTGCATTAGAAGCAAACCGACGTACACGGGGTTTCTTGAAGCACCATAAAGACCTTTGGTTATGACCTTGCCCTTAGGACTAGTAGCGAAATTCAGAACTGCAACAGTGGTGAAAACAATCCCAAACGTAAAGACAAGGAGACCACTGATTAGCCATGTTGTACCAAGTTGTAGAGGTAAGAAAACGGCATAAACGAAAGAAACGACCATAGGCAAGAAAACGGCATTGATGATTCTTTTCTCCTTTCTAGTTAGCTGAAAATCTCCTGATTCCCCTGATTCCCTAGCAGCTGTCACTCTCATATCAAAGAAGAAGATGATTAGCATAGGAATGACAAGAATCCAAGCATTCCATAAGCCTAACTCAAAAGCTGGTATAATCGACATGATTTCATTCCTTACACAATTACTCTTTAATCCAAGATATTATCATCTTACCCGGCTTCCACTCGGGTTCATCTATATGGGGGAAATCCTCTATTTTGACCTCTTTGCCTCCTATTTCCATAGCTTGAGTTTTCCACTCTTCTAACGTTAGAAGTTTAGATCGTTTCTCTGCTTTCATTTCTTTCTTCCGCATAAACAATAATTTGAAGATTGGCATGAGTATTTTTGCTGAAAGGAATCCCCATCTTTCTGGCGCATAGAGATCCACAATAACAACTCTTCCTTTAGGCTTTAAAACTCTCATAAATTCCCTCAAAGCTCTTTCAACATGTGTATGGCGAATAGTAAAAACACATACAACCAAGTCAAAGAAACTGTTTTCAGCAGGTAAATTTTCAGCCGAAGCTTTCTTCAAAGAAATAACATGATCCAAAGATTCCATCTTAATGTTATTCTTGGCTTTTGCTAGCATTGTGTCTGTGATATCGATTCCCAATATTTTGCAATTCCCTGATAGACTTTTAGAAATGGACACGGATATGAGCCCTGTTCCAATACCCACATCAAGTATTTCTTGACCTTTCTTCAGCTGACAATTATCCAAGATGCGATTAACAAATTCCTCCAATTCAATGCCCGTATCTTTTCTAATGATTTCAACTTTATCTAGATCGTACGTAGATGCCCAAGCTTCGTATTGTTCCTTTATAACATCTTTATTCTTCATCTTAATTATCTCTTAAACCGATTACGAAGCAGCCGTATGAGAGCCACAACAAAATTTTCCTCTCTCGGGAGATGGCAGTTACTTACTCTGTTAGAGGAGAGTGTATATAATTTTAATTCAAGAAGTAAACTCCAAAAAACAGACCGAAGATGCCCCAGACTGGGAGACATCTCTGCTCTAGGTGAAAATTATGTGCTTTTTTCGAATTACTGTTTCATTGCATAAACTGACTTCAACTAGAAACCGTAAAGGCTTGAATACTTCTTGTGCAGATATTTGAGGTAGGGGTCGACGGTGAGTTCTCTTCCAGCGATATTTTTTATGAGGTCGGGTGTGCTGTAGAGGTTTCCCTGTCTGTGAACGTTTTTGACCAGCCACTGTTTAACGTTTCTGAAGTCACCATTAGATATCTGCTCCTTCCAGTGCTGAATATCCTTCTCCATACTGGCTAGTATTTGCCCGCTGTAGATGTTCCCCAGAGCGTAGCTTGGGAAATAACCGTAATATCCGCTGGCCCAATGAGTGTCCTGCATCACGCCCTCAGAGTCATCTTTAACATCCACACCCAGATACTGCCTGTAGCTTTCGTTCCAAATCTGCGGAAGCTCATCAATGGTTATTTTGTCTGCGAACAGGTCTCTTTCAAGGTTGAACCTTATGATAACGTGGAGACCATAAGTGACCTCGTCTGCCTCAATACGAATCTTTGATGGCTTAACCTGATTAATTGCGTGGACGAAATCATCCAAATCCACATCAGACAGTACCTTGCCAGCGAGGCTTTTCAACTTGGGCAAGAAATAAATCCAAAACTCGCGGGACCTTCCCACGATGTTCTCTACGAATCGGGACTGGGATTCATGGATGCCCATGGAGCACGCTTCTCCCACTGGCTGGAAAATCCATTCTGATTTCAGGTTCTGCTCGTAGAGGGCGTGACCCCCCTCATGCAGGATGGAGAAGATGGAGGAAGCGAACTTGTTTTTGTGGTAGTGTGTTGTTATTCGCACATCGTCGTAGTATCCTGTTGTGAAGGGATGCTCCGTCTCGTTAATCCTGCCTCCGGACTTCGCCGATTTTACGTCATAGCCGATGAATTCAGCAAGTAACTTGCCGATTTTCTGCTGCGTTTCGATGGGGACTCCACGCTTGAGGAGTGATGTGCCAGGCTGTTTCGGTGATGTTTCACATTTCCGTGACAGAGAGGTTAAGCCTTCCTTCAGTTCTTTGAATACTTTGCTGATTGTCTCAGAGGTCATTTTTGGTTCGAAAATGTCTATCAGCGCGTCGTAGGGCGTAGCTGTTTCTTTGACTTCCATCAAAATTTCAGCCGCCTGTTTCTTCAGGTTAACGAGTTTTTCAAGTTCAGGCTTGAATTTGAGGAAGTCTTTGGCGGCTTTCGATTTTTTCCATGTGTCAATTGTTATGGCTTCTTGTTTCGAGGTTTCGACGACGAGTTCTTCGGGAAGCTTTGTCTGCTCATCGTAATGCTTCTTTATCAGATACAGATTTCTTTTGTGAACGGGATCGAGGTTGCTGTATTCTGGATGTTTCAGGGTCTCTTTCAGTAAACGTCCGATCTCGGGGTCAGTGCTCATTTTGTGACCGATTCGGCTAAGCATAGCCAGCTGTAGGCTCCGCAGCTTGATTCCCCGGGGAGGCATCATCGTCTCCATGTCCCAGTGGAGAATCGCGGCTGCTGAATGAACAGTAACTAGGTTCTTTGCCTTTTCCAGCAGCTTTTTGTAACTTGAAATTAAGGGTTCAGTCATTCTTTAACAAACTTCCAACAGGAATTTTTTTATTATTATTTAGTGCAGATATAAGTTTTGTTAAGGTCTTTTATTTGGAGGGAATCACTTTTAATATTTCTTCTTTCCGTTAGGAAGTGCAACTAGAAGCTAAGGGAAGTTGGACTGTTGAGAAAATGGAAACTGATTGATACAAAGGTTCTCTGCCGCTCAGATTTCGTGTCCGTGTTTGACGATAGGGTGATTTTGCCCAGCGGTCAGGAGATAACGTTTACAAAAGTTGAGCTGAGAGATTTCGTTTCTGTTCTCCCATTCACAGATAACAAGATTGTGATGATCGAGATTCTCCGGTATCCCAGAAATTGTTTGAGCCTTGAGATTCCCAGCGGACACATTGAAGACGGGGAGAGCCCTAAGGAAAGTGCATTCCGTGAACTTGAGGAAGAAACTGGTTACAGAGCTGGGCAACTTGTTAGCATGGGTTGTTTTCACCCTTTGTCGAGAAGCACTCAACAGGCTCATCTTTTTCTCGCCAAAGACCTAAAGAAGGGAGCTCAGAGGCTGGAGGAGACAGAGCAAATAAACGTAAAACTCATGTCCATCAACGAGGTAAAGGAAATGCTTATGGATGGCAAGATAACTCATGCTCCAACATTACTGGCTCTGCAAAGGTTCCTGTTGATGAAGCAAACGGGAGAATCCTTTTCTATTTCATAAGTTTCTGGGGCGCCCTCTTAACAGAGCCTCTTTATGTTTCCATGTTTTTCAGGAAAAAGCTGTTTTTGGTAGATTAACTACCGTAAAAAATTATCTTTAGCTTTAAATTGTGTTTTAGCAAGGCTTCTATTTTTCTACGTAGTTAATCGGAGAAAAAATTTTTTTGACCGCTTAACTATAGGAAAAAAATAACAAAAAAAGAGATTGATGAAAACAGTATCAGTGAAATAATCAAAAAAAACCTAAGGCCCCCTGCAGGATACAAAGTTGCTACCGAATTATACGTTCAAACTGAAGAGAAATATACGTTGGGATCAAAGCAGAGTGTAAGCACTTGGAAGGTTTATTTGGCTAAACCAGAGCTTCAAGCTATTGAAGATATAATAATTGACGACCAAGGATATGTAAATCCAAAACGGCCCAGCGACTTTTCTGTAGGAAAGGCAAGTGAAGAAGATATCGATAAAATCGCAAGCATCCCACCAAAATATAGAAAGAAAATTGAGAAAAGCTTGTTTGGTAGAATTGACAAACCAAAAGAATACCAACCTGAAGAACTCTCTGATTATTTAACCGAGTCAAACGCTGTTTACGGTGCCATCAGAAAGATCGTAGATCCAGAATGTATAAAGAAAATTGATTTTTATGAATTTATTGATGATTTAGTTTCTTGGAAATGTGATAAGGATGAGCAAGTCAAACTTTTTTTGAAAAAAGACCTGCTGAGAGGCATAGAACCAAGACTCAATCCGGTTAGTATTTGTGGAAAACCTCCACAGACGGGAATGGGAGAATTCTATCTACAACACTGTTTAATGCTTGGTAGCAAAGTTACAAAGAAGTCATTCTTGGGGTATGCGACAAGTCCTTTAGATGTATATCCTGGTGTTCTCGATGGTCAAGACTTAACTGCTTGTGTGGAGCAAATAGAAAGCAGCGATTATCCAGATATCTTTGGACATTTATACACTATTGTCGTTCAAGGTATGGATTACGTTAGCTCAGGAGCCCATAGATTTCAAATCCGTTCGCTATCTCCAATAACTTTCTTGTTCAACATTGAAAACGAAAAAGAACCAGAGTCCGATTTCAACTTCATGATAAACAAAATCGCCAATAACCAACCAGCTTTCCTGCAAAGGGTTAGTAATATCTTGTATGAACCAAAATTGAAAAAGCTCAAACCATCAACCAAAGATTTTGACGAATGGATCGAAAGAGGCAGATTTTTTCGAGGAATAGAAGAAATAGCAATGCCAAAACTAAGGAAATGGTTTAAGAATGATAAAATCTGGGGTTGGGCAATAGATCCAATAGAGAGCTATTCAAAAGAAGCAAAAGACATAATAGATGGACTGGAAGACAGCAAACTCAAGTATGCCTTTTCAGAACATATCAAACCACCATTTTGTAAACTTAAGGGTTCTGCGTTAAGGGTTGTGTTGGCTGAAAAACTCGATGAAGTATTACTATCCAATAACTTGGATGTAATAACCGATATTCTTGGACCTGCTAATGAATGCTTATATGAATTTGTTAATCAAAATCTGAATTCACTCGTCAATATTACTGAAACGTGGGATAAGCAGATTGATGCAACAATGGGGAATATATTTCATAAAGTGTTTCCACTTTATGTTCAGTTGATAGTATCTACTATCAATTTTTATAGAAAACATAATTCGCATTGTGTGGGTAGTGAAATTCCAATAGAAAGTTTCAATGAATACTATATCGGTCCGAAAAACTATGAGTATTTGAGTAAAGCAACAAAGAATTTCAAAAAGGGTAGTGGGAAAGTGTCTTTTTCTCGTTACAATGATTATTTTAGGATCTATTATGGATTTGAATTATTCAAAAAGGTAGGTGATACGTTGTTTGTTAGATTTTTACGTTAGTTACCCTGAACTAAGAACGGTCAGGGGTTATCTTGGTTGGACACCTCAGAAGTCATTTTATGAAAATTATGAATTTTATGATTTTATGACCAACTAGAAACAATAAAAAAATTTTAAAAAAAAATATGTGTGTGTTGACTCCAATAAAATCATAAAAACAATAAAAATCATAAAAGTTAGCAATTCACTTCAACACTAAAACTCACTCGTTTATTCAAATAAATCGAATTGGATGATGAAAATGGGTTCCAAAACTGATTCTAGAAAAGAAGTTACCAATTCTACTAATAGAGATGTCATAATTCTCTCTCCATTAAAGATACCTGTTGGTACAAGAATTCGAATAACAACAGTTGAGCATGAGGCTAAAGTAATAGAAAAAATACTTGAAGACTTTCCAAAGAAAGGTCAAAAGTCATTAACTGAACAGGACAGAAAGACTCTTGCTCGTCAAGCCGTAGGATTAGATCTCTGAATATATTTTATATTATTAAACTTGTTTTTGGATTATTGTAAAGTTAGTTATTAATTTCAAAGATTAAGGTAAAGACAATTAATAGGTTTTAAACGGAATATTCACTATTGATTTTCCAATGTAATTTTATGGAGTATTAATGGAATCTTTCTGATTTCTATTTCCTTTCTTTTGCGTAACGGTCATCTTTCATAAGGTGAAGTAAATGAGAAGACAACAAGAAGTTATTAAAACAGAGATTAGTGGAGCAACAATACGGTCAACATCTAAAAGACGTTCAGCAATGAAGGTTTTAATGTTCTTAGACCGAGAAAACATGCCGCATACTATCACTGAGATAGCTGAAGAGTTAGACATGGATTGGAGCACAGTTAAGCATAATTTGCTAAAACTGAAAGAATGCCAATTTATTGAACTTGTAGAAGATAAGATGGACACTAGAACCCGATATTTCCAAGTTGTGAACAAAGAAGCAACGGACAAAGCCATTGAACTATACAAACGATGGGTAAGTTACAAACTTGGCAAGTTAATTCCTTGCCAAAAGATATACTTTGAAAAACTAATATCAGATAATCGCTTCATTGAAGAATGCAAATTCTATGGTTTGACACTTGGCGAAGGATTCAATACGGTTACCACATGCCCAAAGATAGGAACTCAAACAGCTACTGACTATTCAGGTCGAAATCAGGGTCTGTTTTTATGGAGAAAGGAACCGGGATACATTCCACCTGAGAAAGAAAAGACAGAAGTTGAAGAAAAAAAGTCTGAGACGGAAGAAATTGAAATGGAGGTTGAAGAGATCTAACAAAAATAAAGTTTAGATTAATAGATTTAAGTTAGATAACACCCAAAGAATAGTAATTGATGGGGGTTCATTTTTGTGGTTGTAGAGTTTGAGTGTAGGAAGTGTGGAAAAGTTGTATCTTATAGCCAATATGATACGAATAAATTTTGTCCAGTTTGTGATACACGACTTCAAGAAAGGATCATAATTATTCCAGAGAAAACTGGAAAAGACAATAAAAATATTGAAATTAAAAAAGAAAATATCAATTTGGATTCTTTGTTTTTTAAATTCAAAAAGTATAATCCAGTTTATGTTGGTGATGGGATAGTTTTCAGGTCTGTTGATGCTTGGACATCTGCCAAGAAGAGTGCTTATGAGAATTTTCGTAAACGGTTTTCTATTGAGAAGCTTCTTGATTTTGACTATTTAAAACGTAATTTCAAGAATTGGCTTTTATTTCGAAATAATCTGTCGTGGACAACTCTTCACCGTACAGGATACAAGGCTTTGGAGGATCCTGAGCGTCTTGCCAAGTTAATTATGCTTCTTCAAAATGAAGATTTGGATGTTGGAGTAAGAGTTAGAAGAGGTCTAAAAGGAGAAGAGAAGGTTATCGGGATTGGCCCTGGGATTTTGACAGGACTTCTGCATACTTTTTTTGATGATAAGTATTGTGTATGGAACAGAAGAACCAAAGAGACGCTGGAAATTCTTCGACGGCCCCCAACAGCATATAGAGACATTGGTTATACTTACAAAGCCGTTAATGAAAAACTTCATGAAATGGCTAAAGATCTTAACACAGACCTGACAACAATCGATGGTTTTATGTGGTTCATAAGCAAACACGTAGCATTCTTATGATTTTCATGTAATGTCCAATATTTACAGATATTAACCAACTCACTGGGTTCTATGTTGAATGAACTAATATTACATCTTTTTTTGGTAGCTTAGCAATCAAACTTTATTAGAAAAAAATTCATCTAAACAAATCTTACAGATATAGCCGTAATTTATGTATGCTGCTTTCAAGTCTTTCAATTCTTTAGGATCAAAGACATCAACATCTAGATCATCATGTGCTGCATTAAAATATTTAGGTCGAATAAACCGATAGAAACTTTTGTACTTCTCTTTTCTTCTTACAAATATTTCGAAAAAGGTTCCGCATATTGGACACTTGGCTACATCTAATACTCTTAGAAATTTCATCATCATTGAAAAGTCAGGTGTTTTTATCTGTGGACTAAGAACCTCTTTTACTTGCCTATCATTAATCTGTAAGAGACCAATTCCACGTTTTTCTGCACATCTCTCATCTTGGATTTCAATTGTTGAGGTTGTAGCTAGATAACATTTATGAGCATATTGAGTGTAAGCGTGAGCATCCTGAACGTCTCTCACACTTACGTTTTGTTTATCCCTAACTTCTATTGCCACGATCTCAATTTCATTACTAACTCGATTTCCCACATTTCTTATGCCCGCAACATCAATTCGCAGTTTTTTTGTGCCTTTATCTTGATAATATTTTGTATTTCCTTTTCTATCCTGAATGTATCCGCCACAATAGTATCCTTTCTTTTCAAGCCATTTTCTGACGATCGGATAATAGTCTTTTTCTACCAAGGTTTAATCCTCCATTTCTAACTATTGGTTAGGCTATAGGGACTGGGTATAATCTAATGCTTTTTTGGCAATTTGTTGCACAAAGGGAGAAGGATCATTTTCGTAGGTCTTATTGATCCAAAGAAGAACTTTCTTGCAATGATTCTTTTTAAGAAGCTCTAATTTTTCATTTGCAAGTGCTTGTCCGAAAGGGTTCTTTGATTCTATTGAAGAAATTATCCCGTTCTTTAGCAGTTCACATGTTTCAGAAGTTTTGGGAGAATTGGATTTCCTCATATTCAGCACCAGATTTACTTGGCCATTATCTCTTTTTTCTCTCACATTTTTTTAGATTTGATTTCTTATTTTTTAGATTTCAATAAGGACGCAGTTTTCATTAGCACTCAACTTTTCTGAGCTCGTCCAATATGTCTTTTATTTTCTGGTTTTGTTTTATTTGATATTCATTAGAGATGCTGATTAGCTCATCGAGTTTTCTTTTGTTTGTTGTTCTTAGCTTATCTGCAATGTTTTGAATTTCATCGATCATTTGATTTTGGCGTTGAAGCTCTAGAACTGAGTTATTTATTTTTGCTAAGATTTTACCGATTTCTTTCCCGTTAAGTTCCTTTTGTTTCCTATTTTCAAGCTCAACTAGTTTCTTGATGACATAATATGCAAACAAATGGCCAGACCAATTCAGTTCGCTGTTCACGACAAAAACTGCTGTCTTGTCCATTTTTCGTTTTAGGTTGATACATGTTGAGCATTGGCTTATTCCCGAGCGCATTGAAATGAAAAGGCCATATTTTGATCCGCGTCGTTCCATGTCTCTCCAGAATTTTTCAACCTCTTTTGCCGGAACAGTGCTTTTGTAGTCTTTGAGTTCAATTAGTATCGGAGTTTCATTGTCTTCTGTTTTGGCTACTATGTCTGTATATTTTCCTATTCCTGAAACGTTTTCAAATATGTCGTCCATAAAATGTGTTTTTAAACTATTGAAGATGTTTTCTACAGTGATGTCTCCTTTTTTTGCGGGTGTTGCTACTGTAGGAACTATTTGTTTTAGCTGCTCGCGTATCATTTCAATATCTGATTTGAGTGGTGAAAAGAATTCTTCAACTGTTTCTTTTCTGGTTGATATTGAAGCGTGAGAAAGTACCATTTCTCCAAGAATAATGAGCTTTTCAATGACCTCGTCACGTTCCATCTCCGGAATTTTCCGAACAATTGCTATGGCGCGCGGGTCTTTCAATAGAATGTCAAGTTCCAGTTCGTTGACTGTTTTTAGCATGCTTTACTCCCCATTATCTTAAATCGTAATAAAAAATATATATAAGGTTTGTGAATATATAAACCATACAATTTTATTTGAAGGGGGGCGTCAAATGGTAAAAGGAAAAGGCTCAAAAATGACCTCTAAAGCTGCATCCAGAATCCAATCTCATTCCGACAAGACAGGCAAAAACACAGGTTTCAAAGCAAGGTCACAAAGAGCAGCATCAAAAAAGAAATAAAAACAATAATTGGGCAATCAAACTATTGATTTAGCTCTCTTAACGCCTTTCACTCTTTTTTTACTTGTTTTCTTCGATTAGTTTCTCATCTTTACTTAAACTAAAATTTCATTTTTTTCTCGCTGTTTACTTTACCATTAATCCTTGGTCAGCTTTTCCCATGAATCCTAGTCATTAGAAATTTTACTTTCATCAAAGATTCTAATGTTTGATATATCATAGCTACGAGGTATAATTTTCTGCAAGGTTATATACAGGTTGATTGTGGATTTGGGTTTTAATCAAAGTTTTTTAAAAAATATAAAAATTATCCTTGTTTAAGAGATTAATGTTCTAACCGCTCATAAAGTGTATCTAATAAACTACCCTTTATGCTATCGATAAATCTTCTAGAAACAGGCATTCTTTCAAGATCCCTCGGTTCCAACTTACTAAGACCTCCAGAATACATACGCGATGGGGATTCAGCATCAATCCACTTTATTATAGAGGCGTTTAGAATGTGAGTTAATTTCATAGTTTCTTTTTTACTCATTACTATATGCTTCTTTAAATAAACACCTAAGAGGTTAGTTAGAGCATAAACACCAGCAGTATTATGGATAAATTTTGGGTATCCTCGAAACATATATGTAAAAATGAAATCAGGGGGTGCGTCCGGTAGTCTCACAGAGTACCAATCTTTTCTATTTTTACATGTTGGAACTAAATGGACTCCTTGTTGCTCTCCAAGCCTTAAATATTGTTTAACAGAGTTTGGTAATTCCATAAATTGGTTTTTTGAAGGTATATTAAGCAAGAAGCATCTTTTGCCGCTCTCTTTTAATCTACACCAATCTTCTTCATTAAAAATATCTGCCATTTCATTCCTTTTTAATTTAGTAGGCATTATTTTTATCAGAAAGGTATCTGGGACACCGATTTCCTCTATCATATCAGCATTCAAAAGGAAGAATTTGTTAGCCCCAGTCGAAATGCCTCGATGAACAGAGGCAAAATTTCTAAGTTGAATGTTCTGAAATTCTGATTCAGGTTCAATTAATTCCTCTTCTTTCTTAAATTTAGTTCTAGATCTAAAAATAAATAAAGAAGCCTGTGGTTTAACAAGAATTTCTTGCGTTTCAGTTACATTTTTCTTTGATGCGGTTGAATAGGAATTCTCCCCATTATGATTAATTATTTCAATGTCAAATCTTTCTTTTAGGCTCTTCAAAAGTTTGTAACCATAACGTGTCCGGGTCATTTCTAAAGGTAATATGAAAGCCATTCTTCCATCGTCCATTATTCGAGCAGCGTGATAAAGAAAAAATGAATGGAGACCTGCAAACCCAGATAAACCAAATTGTTTAGCAATTCTTTTTCTTTTACCTAATCTATTCGACCTTACAAAAGGAGGGTTTGCTACAATTACATCTATTCTTCTATAACCCAATTTTTTCAGTTCATCGGAAGTCATAAAAAGAAAATTAGAATATGCTACACGCCAATTTTCAGGTGCCCCAATTCTTTCTAGCGAAAAAGCTGTAGAGAGAGCCAGTAACGGGTCAGTTTCCACACCTAAATATCTAATTTTCTTAACTTGATCAAAATTTTGTGTGAAAATGCTTTGTGCAAATATCCCCGTTCCAGAACCAGCATCTAAAATTATTTCTCCACTTTTTAAATCTACAAGGTTTATTATCTTGTTTGCAACTTTCTGAGGCGTAAAATACTGCCCAACTTTTTTCCTTTTTTGTTCGTTCTTTGCACGTTCAAAAAGATATGCCAAGATGTATGGGGTCTCAACTGAATTCTCTGATAGAAGATCTTTGAAAATTTGAAGTCTTTCTTCAAGATCTCGGGTCATGACATATACCGGATATGTGGGACAATGAACTATTCGCGCAAAGGTTTGCCTGCTACAAGCAGATAGCAAAAGTTGAACATAAGATTCTATATCATTTCCTATAGCTCTTGCTAATTTCAATAACTTTCGGTTCTCTGTTGAATTTCTAAAAGGAGGTGTCATACTATAAAACACTCAGAGCGCATTCTACTATTGAATTGATTTCTGACGGTTTAATGCAAACGTGTAATAATTGGCGGAGTTCGGGATGACATAAAACTCTAACTGGTGAGACAGATTCCATCAATGATTTTTGAGATTTGTCAAGCCTTTGCGCCTCTATTGGTGATTGACTTTGAGGATAGTATGTTTTCCTTTCGAGTTCAGGCATATATATTAGTGGCCTCTCTTTTGTAATTCTAGCTAGATTTGGTATATCTACAAGTATTGTCAAATTCTCTGAAAAGATGGTATCGACGTCATCCCCATATTTAACTGAGGGGGTTTTTACTTTTGGGCCTCTTCTTTCAATTAGTTCTTTTACTTCCTGTGCAATTTTTTCGCTTAATTTCACTCTGTTAGGCCAAGCCAATCGATCTAATTTCTCTATAAATTCGATGTTGTGATCATTTCGTGGAATAGTAAAAACACGTTTGTATAATTTTCTCTTCTGAATATGTTCTATTAGATTGATACCACGTGAATTATAAGAAAGATTGGCTAGCCAATTTAACATTAACCAATCAGTCCAAGAAATTCCTGGAAACCAACTCTCTGGTATTGTATTTTTTTTAGGAACAACTGTAGTACTTGAAAATAAAGTTTTGGACACATCTGTTGGTGGTCTGGAGTCTAGATCTGCCTTTTTTTCCTCTGGAGGTTTTATAGGCAGGTTATTATTAAAGGATTGAGTAAATGGTGGAACAAGATTAATTATATAATCTATCATTTTTGCTCGAATTTCTTTACATTTTTCGTCGTTATTATAGTTAAAAACTTCTTCAGGAAGGAGTAACGTCGTTGCATATTGAAGCATAGCTTTTAGGATACGAGAAGTATGATGCCAATAAACAGATGAATATAGCAGATAGCGAGCTAGGCTAAAAGAAGCAGCACTTGCACGGCCTTTTTCATAGACTCCAATTGTGACTTTATGTTTTACTTGATAACCGTCACGTATCCTAATAGTAGTTAGGACACGAAACAGACGTTCAAAATCTAATTGCCGACCATAAGGAATTCTACATTGGATCGAATCTCTAGTTATGTAATCGGCTTTATCCGCATCTATAGGACCGTCTATTAATGCTGAAAGCATATCTGCTTTGAAATCTCTTTCTTCAACTAGGCTAGGAAACTGTCCAGAATGGGTTCCCAATATTCGTTTAACACAGTTTATATCAACATTCCAATCTTTTTTAATAATGTCTAACAGGGTTTCTCCCTTTTCGTTCCTCATTGGATATTCTAATAGTTCTAATGATATGCTTGAGTGGTTGAAGATTTTGGGTTGAACTTCAGCAAGGTCATGTGCCAAAGGATATTGGCCTAAATCATGAAAAAGAGCAGCAAGCAAAACCGCTTTAATGTATTGTTCATCTACCAAATTTCGGAAAATCGGATTTTGAAAATCGTTAAACAACGATTTTACATAACTAGAAGTGTAGGTGTAAGCACCAATTACATGTTCATACCGAGAATGACCCGCAGTTGGATAAACAAGTGTAACAAGACCAAGTTGGCTGATTAGTTGTAAACGAGCAACAAGTGGATGTTCTATTAGTTTCTTTAGACGTTTAGTTAACACAGTGTTGATATGTGGAACAATTCTAACTACGTCCTTTGAATAAGTATCAAGTTCGGGAATTATCCTTTCAGGGTTCCATGATCCTTGTTCCTTTTTTAAATCAACTAATACTTCTTCCAAATTGTTATAATGTATTGTTTTATAGTCTGATGGTTCTAATCCAGCAAAAATCTCTGATAAGAATTCTTCAGTGTCATCGTATGAAGCTCTTCTAGATTGGTTCTTTCCATTTAATAGTCGGGTAGCCAAAAAATGAATAGAGCGGAATAAAGGTCTTTGTGGAAAATCATGCCCGTGTGTTTTGGAGATGATCTGAAGTAATTCCATTATTGATTTTCCCAAGGCATAAAAATCCAGATCGTAAGTGAGCTCCTTACGTTTAATACCGCATCTTACCCTGTTCGAAGAATGTTTATCAATCATTTTTTCTTTGAGTCTTGGTTCAGCAAAACGACGAGTCACAAAAACTTCTACTGAACGTTCATCTTCTAGATCAATTTTCATTGCAGATCCAAAATCAATCGCTATTAAATGACCTTCTTTGTCAACAATCGCATTATCAGGTTTAAGGTCGAGATATAAAAATCCCATATCATGTATGTAAGCCAAAGCATCAACCCATTGTCTAAGAAGTGATATCAAAGAGATTATCGAATTGTCAATCATAGTTGGTGTAACTTTAACTGCATCATTAAGAGTTAAAGAGTTAACATAATCCGGCAATGTTACAGTATCAGCTACATAAGGTTCAATGATAAAAGATAGAGGACGTTGATCATCATCAAGAGTCACATCAATTTTTCCGATGTCAATAGTTGGAATTATATTAGAATTATTCAAAAGAGGCAATATTTTAGATTCATTTTCTACTAATGATATTGGTTTTCCATCGATGATTGACAAATCATGTTGCGAGAATGGTCGGTTAAACTTGACTACCAACTCCTTATTAGGAATGTTCTTGTGTCTTGCCTTGAAAATTATTCCTGCTCCACCCACATTAAACGGAACCTTTAATTCACAAAAAGAGTAATTTCCTACACCTAATCTTTCTCTAAGTTTCTTTAGATATTTTCTTAGGAATGGCTCCTCTTTATCAAATGCATTCTGTCTTCGTTCCCCATAGAGTTTTCTAAGAACAGAAAGCCATTTTTCAATATCTTGCTCTTCTTTTTCTGAGGGTGAGTCGGTTTTTGGGTCAGACGTTTCATTTTCCCCCAGACAACTTTTTACGGGTAACTTGCATAAATAACTTCTTTGGAAGCTTAAAATACATAGTTATTTTTGAAGATGCATAATTATCCAAAAAGGAAATCCCTAATTCTTTTATTCTCAAACATAACTCTTTTGATCTTGGTTATGTTTGGAGACGACATCTTGCCAAAACTTGGTGATATATTAAACGAATTGACAACATTCTCTTCAGAAGATTTCCTAAAATTAGTTAAACAAACTTCGGATATAATAAAAAATGAGTATAACGAAAATAGTTCCTTGCGAAGAACGGGTAACCTTCTTTTCATTCCTTCATCTGGAGAAGCAATTATAATTGGGGACATTCATGGTGACCTTGAAAGTTTAATACATATAATCAAAGACAGCGATTTCATAAAAAAGGCTCAAAAAAAGCAAAACGTGTTTTTAATATTTCTTGGAGATTATGGGGATAGAGGCCCTTCATCTCCAGAAACGTACTATTTAATTCTAAAATTAAAGAAATTGTTCCCAGAAAAAGTAATTCTAATGAGAGGAAATCATGAAGCACCTAAAGATTTACTACCGATTCCATATGAATTGCCTCTTCAACTAGAAAAATATGGTTCAAATGGAAAAAGAATTTTTTCAGAATTGGTCAATCTTTTTGATTATTTTCTTTCTATAGTTATTATAGAACAACGTTTTGTTTTAATTCATGGTTGCTTTCCAACACAAGCCCTAACTATGGAAGATTTAGCATATGCACATGAAAAACACCCAAAACAAAGTCATCTGGAAGAAATGCTTTGGAACGATCCAAAGGAAGGGTGCAACAATTCATATTATTCACCCCGTGGAATAGGACGATTAACTGGTATACCTGTCACTGAAAAATTTCTTAAACTTCTTTCAGTAAAAGTCTTGATTCGAGGGCATGAATGTTGTGAAAAAGGATTTAAGATAAACCATAATAGTAAAATCCTAACAATATTTTCAACGAACCATCCTCCATATAACAACAAATATGGAGCGTATCTAAAAATAGACTTATCAAAAGAGATTGAAAATGCGGAAGATCTTAAAAAAAATATTATACAATTCACTTGAATTCCGACTGAATATTACTTTAGTGTATCCAACAATATGAAGAATTTTGGTTCTAAACACAAAATAGGTTAATCTGCTCTAGGTGAACAAGTAATGTGCGAGCCAACCTCGAAATTTAACAAAAATATCAAAAATTTTAGTCTAAAAATTCCTTGGACGTTTTAATTCTAGTTCCTTTCCTCTGGTGGAACATATTCCATTCCAAGAGCCTCGAAAATCACTTTCTCGGTTGAAGCAATTATCTTTCCATCCTTAGCTAAACCTCTGTGGCTTAGTTTCATACCTTTCTTTCGTGCGATCATTGAAAGTTTGATATTATGTTCTGCTGACCCTGTGCGAATCAACAAAAGCGGTTCCCAAGTTTCTTCTGTCGCGGAATACAAGTCAACATTAATTCCATCAATGGTTAGTTGAGCAGCTTTTTCTCCATGTTTCAACACCTCAGCATCCATGTTTCGTTGAAGTGCAGCAACTATTCTGTGCCACAGGAATGGTTTTGGAATAAGAACAAAGTCAACATCTCGAACTTCACTTTTCTTCCGGCGTATACTCCCTGCAACCATAAGTCTGTCACAATATGGATGGATTTGTTCCATAATTTTCTCTGCAAATTTTTTTGCTTCTTTCAATTTCATTCGGTTCCCTCCTTCTAAAATGATTGTATCTGGGAATAATTTGTAAGGCGAGATATCCCTGTCCGCCACCCTAAAAAACACGGGGAATTTACTTACCAACGAACATTTTTGCCCACGAAATCAATGTCAATTTCAGATAATCTTTGACTATATCGTATCTTTCGATTTCGACTCCATTCATGATTGTTTTAACCATCGAATCTATTTCAGCTTCTTGCTCTGCTTCTAGTTTACCTGTTTTCATTTTCTTGAGAGTTTGGTAGTATCTTTCCATATCTCTTCGTTTCTCAATCTCTTTTTGGTATTCGTCTACATCTAATGGCATAGCACAGAAATCGCAGTTAGAATTTGTGTATGGGTTTGATGCTTGACAGTGAGGACAAGGTTTTGAAGTTATTTTCTGTTCTGTTGGCTTTTCAACAACAAATCCCATTCGCTCAAGATAGGCATTATTCTCTAATTCTGCACCAGAATGAATGTATCTCCTCGCCATCGATGTGTTTGTCCATCCAGCTCTCCACATCAAAAGCTGTTCATTGTAATTGTTGTTGTTAGCAAAGAATGATAACCCTGAGTGTCGTAGCCAATGGGGATTAACCCTTTTTGTTATGCCTAAGCTTTCGCCTGCGTTCCAAAGAGCGAGTCCAACACTATCACTAGTAACTGCATTTCCATTTTTAGTTGGCGATGGAAACAGATGGGCTTGGTTGTCTCCTTTGTACTGGTGATTATCGCACCATCTTTTCATTTCAGAAGCGAACATCACCAGATTAACAGGTTGTTTCTTTACTCCACCTTTGCTTCGCTTGAAATGTAATGTTGCGATTGGTTTTCTTTGACCTTCTTTGTCAACTACAGAAGAAAATAATACATCGCCGAGCTTGAGTTGTAACACTTCACTTATTCTGGCGCAGCTTTCAAAGAGAGTCAAGATAATGACTTTGTATAGTTCTCTTCGTTTACTTGCTTCATTTGCTAGTTTGATTACTTCTTCAGGCGTCAATGTTTCTGATGGAGTAATTTGTTCAGGTTGAATTGGGTACAATCTGAAATTGGTAGTAAGTGCTTCTAAGTTGAGAAAACTGTAGAACTTTTTGATTACATAACTGGTCACGTTTAATGTGTACTTGTTATTGTATTTGGCTAAGAAAAGGTTCAAGTCGATGGCTTTAGCGTCTTCGAATCTGGTTATTTCTCTTTCTTGGTTTAGGTATCTGCCTAACACTTTGATTTTTGAGATGTATAGTGCTTTTGAGTTTTCCATGATTCCATGCAAAGATAGGAGGAATTCTGTCATTTTTTCCTTCATTTCTTCAGATAAATCCCTGCTATTTTGATACCCGTCGATTATCCAATTTTTAGGGAGATCCGTACCTTTCGTTTTCTTTTTCAAAAATACACCTCCTTTCTATTTTAAAGGCTATATATAATATTATAATAGGTGCTATAAGTAATTTTTTCCTGTGGTTATTCCATCAAAAGCTGTTTTTCAACAATGAAGTATTATTAGTCTCCTAATATGAACGCTAGTTGGCAGCATCCCGTTTAGACTTGTTTGTTCTTTGGCTTGTAAGCTTTTTCGTTTTTACTTCATTGTTAGATACAGCAGCACAGCTAAAGCTAAAGTTGTGAACAGGTCTGGAAGCATTGCGAAGGATCCAAGACCGAAGGCTCGATAGCCAAAGGGCCACTGCAGTAAGGGATTAGATGAAAGGGCATAAAGCAGTAAAATCAGTGAGAAGAGTATCAGTCCGATTGTGAATTCTGACTGGATTTTAGCCTAAATAAATTCAGTCTTTGATGCAGCAACAAACATTCCACTCAAGATTGAAAATATGATTATCGCTATTTCACAAAACAATGCGATTTCCATAAAACCGTATTGTATATAACCATAATAGTGAAGGGTTATGTAATTGCCAAATGCCAAAATCAATAGAAGAATAATCCCTAACATTGAAAAGTTAACGTATTTCCTTTTCAGCATGAATATGCCTGCAATGATACCCAACACAGAAGCTACAGTGCTAAGAACCCCGACAATCAGAAAACCGGCTATTAAAGAGAAACTATACTGCTCTGCTGCAAAAGCGTAAGTTATGTATCGATCAAACGCAAGATATCCCAAGCCAGCGGAAAATGCGGCTGAAATTATCGTTAACATGGCTGCGGCAAGCACTAAATCTGTGCGGTTTTGTTGCACTTCAAGGGACTTGCCACATTTCGGACAAAAACTGACATCCTCATAAGGAATCTCTTCACCACAGTGTGGACACTTCAATAAACATTCAACCTTTCCAGTTTCTCTTGTAGTCACGGGATTGTAACAACATTCACTGTTTTAGATATTTAAATTTATTTCCAAATTCAAAATAATCAAGCCTAAGGTTTGGTGATATCCGGGAATACCAAACTAGTTTCAAACAGATGCTCTGCGAAATTTCGTCAGCAGACAAAGCAGGCTTACAAGGCGGAACAGAGCAGGTTAGAATCGGGGAAGAGCTTGTGGTTATTGGCGGGGATATAATCATCGCTATTAACGGAACACGAATAACCAGTATAGATGACCTCTCGGCTTACTTGGAAGAGTATACTTTACCGGGACAAACAATCGATTTAACTATAGTAAGAAACAACGAAACAATCATCGTTTCACTTAAATTAGAAAGTCGCCCCGCAACTACAAGCACAACATAACGGCTACAGCCAAGAGACTCCATTTTCCTTTTTTTCTAAAAAATGAACTGCCCCTTTCATTTACCAATAGTGTTCAGTAGGGCTAAAGAGGCATACAGCGCCTCTTCTGTTCTAACTGTTTCAGTTCCCTGATCTGGAATAGTGTTAACCGTGAAGTCGGCAACCCTGTCTAAACTAAGGTTTTCTTGCGCCACAATCTCCTGAAGTCCCCGAGTTGGCGCACCAAAAGCCACCAGAATGTTACCAGATTTTTTCCAGCGTTCAGCAAGCTCATCAATGACTTGTGTTAAGGGAGTTCCTATCTTGGATGTGGCAACCACCAAATCGTAGGCATGCGATTTAGTTAGCTGTCCGAAAGAAACTTTTGAAGAGTTCACAGTGTAGCCCCAGTAAGCTTCGATTTCCTCACGGTTAGCCAAGCTAACTTTGGGGTGCTTCCCTATTTTTGTTATTTTAACTGTAACTCTTCTGTTCACAGGCAGCTTCGTGTCAGGAATCAGCATGGGTCGTTCCACGCCTATGTCCACAAGCGACCCCGCCTCGGTAACGGACACTACGGCGCCTTCCCTGTATTCTCCAATCTTCAGTTTTCGTGCTCTTCTTTCTAGAGGATGATGGGGAGTGCGTAATGGCGGAAGAATGCCTGCGTATCGTAGCTCAGGCTTGATTTTGAACAGCCGTTTCCGCAGATACTGGGGCGTCTCCATGTATGATAGAAGGGTGACGATTAGATTCCTGTCCCGTTTCTGGCTGCCGCCCAGATTGTCGGGAAACACGATGATTTCGTTGACGCGGAAGATGGCGGCTGCTCTACCAATCAAACCGATTTTCAGGGTTTTCTCTCGCAGATGAGGAATGTCGGAGACTATGGAAACGGGTATGGCTACGGCAAGCTTGCGATCACGTCTTCGCATCATTTTATGTTCACTCAAGAGTTTGACAAAAATCGCAGGACATATATCCGGCGAGGAAAACTTCCAAATTCCTTTTCGACAACAAATCTGTCAGTGTCAAGCATAGCCTCTAACACATCATGAGATCTTAAGTCTGACTCATAGAACGTTATGTTACCGTGCTCAAACAATAACAAATATTTTACATTCAGCGTTTCGGAACTCTCAATCAACCAAGTGAAATTAAAGGAGGGTTTGTAAGCATCAACTGCCAATTCAGGATACTGCATTGGCTGTTCCTGATTTGGATCAGATACCAATAAATAAAACTCCACCATGTCTACACTAAAGTAATTTCCCCCGCAGAGAACCACTATTTTTTCATTTAATGTTACACGCTCAACCACATATTGACTTGCGTCTCCAATCGGAATATTAACTTGATCAAAATCAACCCACACGTAGGCTTCCCATGAACTGTAAATGACCGAAACGCTCACAAACAATACCAAAACAGCGGCAGCAACTTTGGTAAAGTTCTTTTCGCGAAAGCTGATATGAG
>Ga0315549_1001886_pt1 | contig 20978 bp, 32 predicted proteins | sample SalMarSW160200MG_FD_203101 | JGI IMG/M metagenome (GOLD analysis project Ga0315549, IMG submission 203101) | Salt marsh sediment microbial communities from the Plum Island Ecosystem LTER, Massachusetts, United States - Salt Marsh Sediment SW1601-200 ... | reverse complement strand
ATGTCAATGAGGAGGGCTTTTGCACCCATGGCTCAGCCCTCGTGGTGGCCAAACTTCATTCCTTTCAGGCTTTCGCTCCACTTTGTTAGGGTCCCAAGATAGTCTTTCGTCATCGATAATGCCAGCTCTTCTGGAATGCCGCCTTCTTTTAGGCTTTTGTAGAAGGTTGCAACGGCTTTGCCCAGGTCTGCTGCGGCTTGGGGACTGAAGAAAGCATCCAAGATTCCCTTCACAAGGCCTGGAAGTTCCTTGGATACAGCTGCTAGGATACCTGAAATTTCTTCTGGTTTCGGTATATCATATTTACTTTCACTCATTACTCTTCACCTCAAATGTATTATACTCTGGATAGTGTGTTTAGACTTATTGGACAATTCTGTCCAGTTAGGTGGTTAAGGTAAACGGTAACGGGTTCCTTCTTTCACCAGAGCTTTCGAGTCTAAAAGCTGTTTAACTCTTTTCCTGATTGTTGTGCGTGACGCTTTTCCGCGTTGGCGTCCAATTTCTCTGGTGAGTTCGCTTATGTTTTTGGGTCCCTTCAAGGCGATGTAGTTGAGTATTATTTTGTTTATTTCGTCTTTTTGGGAAGTGGATTCTATGAGGTGACGTGCGGATACGATGCGGTTGAGGGTTTTCAGTGGTTCCCCGTATAGGGCTGTTCCCAGTTTTAGCTTTTGAAGAAAATCTACAACTTCAGGATATTGCTGGCTTTCGGTGAGGACGGCTTCTAGATAGTTGAGGCGATTAATTATCCAGTCCAGTTTCTCGTTTAGAGATTTGAGCGAGCCGTCAATATCCGACAAAGCCAATCGAACATATATCTGATAGAACAGAAAATATGACTTTTGCCCATAAACAATCAATGTTAACGGCTATGCGTGCGCATTCTGGAGCCATTTTGTTTTTAGTTTGGCGCCTGTCACGATGCATTGTGAGATAAAAAGCGTGTATTGTTATGAGAGGGGGTTGCGTAAAATCTATCAGCGTTAAGCGTTTATGTACAGGGTGGGGGTTTAGTGTTGAAACTGTATTGTTGTCCAGAATGTAGTGGAACTGAGGTTGCTTGGGACAGAAGCCTCGGGAAGGCAGTATGCCCGAATGATGGAACTCCAGTCAGCGAATTTAGATTAATTGTTAATGAATAATAGGTCTACTAGTCACTAAAAGAATGAGTAGTTGTTCTTCAACAGTTAGTGTTAGCGGTTAGGCTGCAAACAGTCTGGGATAAGCTAGGTTATTACACTGTATAGTAAAGCTTTTAAGTACGAAATACTGTCAATTAATTAACAGTTTATGTATTTACCATAGAGGAAACCAAAATGTCAAGCGCAAAAAAATTAAATCTAGAAGATGAAGAGCCAACCTTGGCTAAGTGGCTAAGCGAATTCAAAAGCTACAATACACAAAGGGGATACAGAACCGCAGTCAGAAAATACAAACAGGTTCTAGGCATAGAGAGCCTAGAGAAGTATCTGCAAGGCAACCCTGACACGGAGGCAGACATCAGAAAGTTTCTTCAAGCCCTAGATGGAAAACCCAGTAAAACCGTGAGCTGTTACACGCAAATCGTTAAAGTGTTCTTTCAGGATCACGGCGTCAAAGTTCCTGACGAAGCATGGAAGAAGATTAGGCGAAGAGGCTTCATGCCAAAAAGGGTAAAAGCTGAAACCCGAGACAAGAAACCAACAAAAGCCATGCTCAAAAAAATCCTAAACTACTCAAGTCTCATAGCAAGAGCATTAATCCTTTTTCTGATAAGCTCCGGCGCAAGAATCGGAGAAACTCTTCAGCTACAGAAGAAAGACTTTGACTTCGAAGCTGATCCTCCAAAAGCGCATATAAGAAGAGAGTACACTAAAGGCGGAGTGGGAGAGCGCACAGTCTTTTTCAGTTATGAGGCACGTGATGCAATCAAAGACTGGATTAAAATCAAAGACGGTTTAACTAAGCGTGGCAATCACGGCGATTTTAGCGGAGAAACAGTTTTTCCTTTAAACTCTAATACTGCACGTTGGATGTGGAATCATGCATGTGATAAGGCTGGTTTTGGGGTACAGGATGAGCGTACTAAACGAAGAGTTTATCACCTTCACAGCTTGCGTAAATTCTTCAGAACAAAGATAGGGTTAGACACTGACATTACAAGCGCTCTTATGGGTCACGTTGAAGGGCTGGACAAGGCGTATGTCAGGTTAGATCAGGACCAAGAGGTTGCAGAAGCCTACCTTGAGGCTATGCCTAACGTAAGCGTCTATCAAGTGGAAGACCAGGAACTGAAAGAGGAAACGGAGTCTTTGAGGGAAGAGAATGAGCAACTGAAGAAGCGGATAGACCAACTTGAATCAGGGAAGGTTGAAAGAAACGGGGACATAGAGGATCTGAAGGAACAAATGTCTTCTATCAGAAGGCAGCTTGAAACCATAATGAAGGGTTAAGGTGTGGATACGCCATAAAAACCCCTTTTCTTTTTTTTATAGTATGTTTGCGGTTTCTGTCATATTAAGTTTGTATTTTCGTTAAGTGTTATAGCCCTCTTTGCTCTCCACATACGCACATGTGTATAGATTCTCAGCAAAAGATAAGACGCCAACACAAAAACTAAGGCTAACCAAATCATGTTTTGCAGTAGAGTTACTCCATAATTTTTCGCTAAGGAACCACTTATGTATGATGGTTTAAATGGAAATTCTATAATGATTAACCAGGCTGCATTCCAGACAGTAAAGAATAAGCCAATCACAGCAAGATAGATTATGGTGGTTCTGTCAATTCTATTTTCCATTATCTTCCTCTCCTCTTCCTTTTTGCACCAGCCAACATTGACAGCAAAGAAATGACTCCTGGCAAGGCTCCAGTTAGAGCCAAAATAATGAATACCGCAAGAACCAATCCCATAAAGGCAAGGAATATTCCAGCCGGAGAGGTTATAAAACCGCCAATGCCTCTAAGCAAATCTGCGAATGGGTCAGTGCCATAACTGACTGTGCGAGGCTCCAAATCAGGAACATCACCCTTCTCCAGAGCAACACGCCACTCTCCAATAACAAATAGGTGAACCTCAAAGGTTATGTGTGCGCTAACGTAACTCCAGTCCCATCCTCCTACTCCAGCAGCTTCACTGTCAGCTTGCATCCGGTCAACATTCATTCGTATCCAATAAGATTCCTTGAAAATTTGTGGGTCTAACGGTTGATTTCGGTAAGAAAGAATTTTCGGTTCATCAATAACGGTTGTGGTTTCTCCTCGTTGAGCAAATAATCCAAAGTTTTCTCCAACCTCTTCAGGATACAATTCATTCAAGGCAGCTTGTCTTGGATCCTTCATTTTGTTTGGGTCTTCTTTTCCGCTGTACCATTCAATGTTTTTTACTCCCATCCAAGCCGGAGCAAAATATAGTTCCGCTTCTTCAGCACCCTTAAAGTAAGGTGTGATTTCTGGAATAAGCTCTATCCAGATTTGAGCGTCAAACCATCGGTGATTGTTGTCTGGGAAGGCTTCGTTTCCTGTGCCGTCAATCCACACGTTAACTTTCCATTCTGCCATAACCTTCTGCATACGATATACAGTATAAACGTCAACCATGTCGGTTGACTCTTGCTCATTCTTTAGTTCCCAAACGTACTGTTCCGTATGCCAAGTTGGATCAATCAGAACGGGACCACCTGACATCTTAAGGGATGGCAATAAAGTGTTTGTTCCGTCAGGGTTCAAGTTCACATATTCTTTGAACTTAGCTACACTCGCTATTCTACCCTCATAGTTTGGGTTAGGTCCCTTATGGAGCGAATCGTACCAGTAGCCATTCCAGTAGACGCTGTCATAAATTGGGTGTAGTCCCTGATAGGCATCTGGAATCATTGGAGTTGGAATCACTCCAAACTGTGTCAAACCATAAATTAAGAAGATAGGAGCTGAGAAAACTAGCATAAGAACCAAGAGGATAGACAGAAGTTGCTTGTTCATTTAGGATTCCTCTTTTTCTGTTTGCGCCAGTACTGTCTTAGTGGAGAATTTGTTTTTCTTGGGCGTCCCCGTTTTTTTTCTGTCAGGTTATCCATCTCTATAGTTTTGGTGGCTACTATAGAGTTGGCTGATTTACTATATAAATTTTTCTTAGAAAATATATTTTTTCCTTGAATTTAGAATATTTAAACAAAAAAAGAGGGGAAAGTTAGGAGTTAAAAACTCCTTCAAGTTTGTACCGCTTTATTACTTCCTTCATTTTTGGTGTGAATATGTCTGCGTCTATGTCTCCTTCGACTCTGCTGATTATACAGTCTTCTAGATATTCCTGTACGCTGTCATAGCTTGTGGAAGGTATAATGTCTTTCAGGAATTGTATTAAACCCTTCGGAACATTAAGGGTTACTTCAACGGTTTCTGTTTTGCTCATTTCATTATTCCCGTCCTTATCAGTTCTTCAAGGTGACGCCGGACAGCCTCCATAACCCAATCGTCTAGGCTAGTGTAGAGTTTGAAGTGTTCCTGTTTTTTGATGTAGTCTGCGGTGACTTTCGGTATCTGCACAGTCTCATAGGCTTCTGTTTCTTTGCTCATTATGGCGTCACCATCCCTTTGAGATCCATTTTATGACCTGTCTCTTTAACATGGGTCTTTGCTTCTTCTTCATTCTCTGTGTTGTATCCGCATCCGCACGTGTAATAGTATGTTGCTTTTACCATGTTTTTCATCTCCCATTAATCATACTGAGTATGCAGTAGTAACACTTATAAATATTTCCGTGCATAAGTATCATAAGGAGATGATTAAGTATGAGAAATGATGAAGAGATGCCGAAAGAGAGAATCAGCATAACAATTCGGAAGGAGTTCTTAGAGTGGTTAGACAAGAAAGTGAGCGATCTCAGGTATGCCTCTAGGTCCCATGCGATTGAATCCTTGATTGATGAAAAGATCAAGGGCGAGAAACGAAGTAGTTGAAGCGTTAGAAAACAGTTTCTTGGTTTTTAATAGTTGGGAATAAACGGGGGTCGTGTAATGCAAAAGAAAACTTTGCAGAGTATAAAACTAGTAAACGATTTGATTAAGGAGTTTGGAGCTATGACTTTGAGGCAAATCTATTATCAGCTGGTAACTAAAGGCTTCAATTACCGTCAAGTTTTGTATGTGTGTAAGGTAGGGAGAATCAAAGGGTTAATTCCAGCTAATAGTATTGTGGATAGAGGTAGACCTTGTTATGGTGAATTTAGATATTTTAGCAACTTGGAGGAGTTTGCACAAGAAATTCCTAGCTTCTTTAATCTTGACTATTGGAAGGCCAGCGATAATCATATTGAGATATGGACGGAGAAAGACGCTTTAAGCCAAGTCATATATGAGATCGCAAAAGAGTATCAGGTGATCGTAAGAGTAACTAGAGGATTCCTTAGCTTATCCAATAAATTCAAGTGGAGTAGTGACAATCTAACGATTCTGTATTTTGGTGACTTTGATCCGAGTGGATTAATGGTCTTGCTAGAATCTACAGTGAACAAGGCTACAAAGTCTCCTCATTGAGAGGAGGCGTGTACGTCAACGAAATTAAAGAGAAAATTGCAGAAGTTACAGGTCTAGATTCTGATACTACTGTTTTGAAATATTTAAACAAGACATTTAAAAGTGAAAGGAAAGGTGGAGCACCTAAAGGTTCTGAGATCAAAACTGCATCTGAAGTAATAGCGAGTCTTGGTAAGTCCAGTATAGATGCAGAGTATGGTGAGAGTCTTGTTGATCGTTTTCGCAAAGAAGTTCTTGAAGAGGAGAAGCTTTCACCTGAAGAGAAGGCGAAACTAGAAGCGGAGAGACAACAAAAACGGAATACGATGTATCTCTTAAGGGAAGAACTGAGAAGGAGATTAGAGTAATAACAAGCGTGTCCTATCGGAGACGCTTCTCTTACAAGAAGAGTTAAAGCCCTAACCTAAGTTTCTGCTAAGCAAAAGCTAAGCGGTAGCTTACCAAAAACTTACAAAAATCTTACAGGATTATAGGTTCTGCGTAAGTTAGAACAAGGAACAACAAAAATCAAACCAGAGACTCATACCATTTTCTAATTCCTTCAACATAAAGCTTCTTCATTTTTAATTCATCTTCTCTCATCTTTTCTAAATGTTCTTTTGTCATTTTCTTAATGCCTTTGTCTTTTTTCCAAGCTGCAATTTTACGTTTCAAAATTTCTTGTCGTTCCTCTTCCGATTCTTCTTCTAAACTAGGGTTATAACTAAGGATTACTGTGAAACCCCGTTTCTCAATATCTTCAATGGGACTTCTTGTAGCTGCTAACCTTGAAAGAACTTTCAGAATTGCAAACTTATCCTCTATTGATAAATCAGGTGTTGAAACCCCGGAGGGATGTTGAATAAAAACATTCCAATATTTACTTTCTCGTCTTAAATCCTCTTCATGAAAATTCAAGAATAAATGTTTGTAAGAACGCCATAACTTATTAGCCTTAAAAAAACTAGACCGGTTTATAGATTGGGACCTGTATCTTTCAGCAAGTTTGATTAAAGCTTTTTCCATTTCATCATTTGGAATAATTACCGTGTTTAATTCTTGATCCTTAAGCTCTTCAGTTAAAACATATTTTGTGGCTTCTTTATCCCAAGGCTCTTTGACAAAATACATGCCTCGACTCCAATTTTTTGTTGGTCTCTTCTCTAAGTAAGTTTTAGCGTCTTTCCAATTATTGACAAACTTGCCTTTAGACCATTTACGATTAATGCAGAATTCATTTTCAATATCAATCCAGCGAGTTCTCTCCTTTTTTTGGTTCTTTTTTACAAAAGCAATAATTTCATCACTGTCTAGCATTAATGTTTTCTCCTATATTGGTCGTTCTAATGACTAGTCTATAACTAGTCTATATTAAGTATAAAACACCTTTTAAAAGTTGTGATACAGATGTCAAATTTAACCAAATTTGTTGCCTTCAGAGAAAAAAACGAAATTATTGAACTGTTAGATCAAGTGGTGACTAGTAAAGGCATTGATCGCAGCGATTTCATACGGGAAGCAGTACGCAAACGCCTAGCAGACTTGTCTTTTCTTTCTTCTGACGATAAAAAGGCTCTTGGTGTTAAGGAGGCGTCCAGCCTTGAATGACGAGACGATTTCTGTTCCAAAAAAGGTTCTTGCAGAAGTCATTAATCGAATCAAAAAAATTTCTGAAAAGCTGGAGACTCTCTCTCGCGATGAATGACTCAACAACTCCGGGGTGTCTCTGTGACTTTGGAAATCCAACTTTTTCAAACGGTCCCTGCAGCCAATGCAGTTGGAAAGATGTGTGCAAAAAAGGCACAGAGATGAACAAAAAACTGGGAGATGCCAACCAATGAAGTATCGAGAGTTAGAGTACTCAAGAACCAATAATCTTGGCAACTATGAAAGCGAACGAATAACTCTGAAAGTTGAACTTGACGAAACCGAGGACCTAGATGAAAGCTATAAAACATTGAAAGCAACGGTTTTTCGTCTCCAGAAAGAGGGAGGATTAATCGAAGATTCTAAGAAGGTTGTGGAAGCTGACAAACGTCTAGAGACATTTAAGAAAGCCTTTCCTCAGGATCTTGCTAACTTGCTGGTTTTCGAAGAGTCTAAAGACGCTGTCATAATCAAACCAAAGGAGTTTCTGGGATCGGCTAACTTTGCGAAAATTGCTTCTGTTGTTCGAGAACTCAAAGGGGAATATGTGAGCGCCGGAAAAGAATCACATTTCAGAATACCGAGGTGAATCCAACTGAAGCGCTGTAGCCAATGCCTAGCCATTGTTCCTGAAGACGTTGAACAATGCGGAAAATGTGGAGGAACAACCTTCACATCAAACTGTAACCCTCTTCCCCTCAGAAAGATACACCAGTTCTTTGTGGTTAGCCATTTTTTCACCAAGGCTAAATCTCCCATGGTTGAAAACGGGGAATTGGTCAAGGTTCCTATTGAATGGAAATTGTATGAGGCTAGACTCCAGAATTACGCTCCCCCAATTTACTTACGGGATTTGGACGGCTACATTTCCCCGAGCAAACCTGAGGCAGCTCTTCACCTAGTGGAAGGAGAGGATCTCGCTAAGATAGTTTCTGAAATGCCAAAGAAAACAATGAAGGCAATCGAGAAGAAAATCAGGGAAGACTGGGGAGTTCAACCAGAAGAAGACGAAATGTTTCTTGACCTTCTGAAGCGTGTTCCTGTAATTTATGAGCCAGTTCCGAGATTGAAAGATCCTTCTATTTTGGAGGGGATGGATTGGCGTTCTTATGTTGATGGGTTAGTGTGTCCTAAAGAGGGGAAAGATCCTTCATTGATTTCAGTTCACAGAGCAAAACTTCTGAAACCTTTACACCTGAAGTACGCTCCCCATAGTGTGGAAATAACCAATGCCGGAACTGGAAAAACATCATTCTATATTGTTGCCGGAATAGTGATTGACAAAGCCACCAGCCGAAGCGTTCTAGGCTATGCAAAGAGCCCTAACGAAGTTTACCCTGGAACCTGCAACGGAACCGAATTACCTACAGCTTTTGACCAGCTGGAAAGTCAATCTAGCCCAGAGCTTGCCCGTTACATGTTTAACTTGATGGAAAAGGGACGGGCTCTAGTGGATGCTGGAGGGTTCAGGTTCAGCGTAGAAACGCAATCATGCTTCAGTTATCTTGGAAATCCGATAGCCAAAAACGCTCAGGTTGTGGAGGGCTTCAGGGCTCTTCTGGATCATTTAAGCTTCAATCCCGCTTTAGGAAGACGCTTCGGAATCATTCTCTTTGATTCTAACCTGAAAACCATCAAGGGCTCTGAGAAGATGAGCCTCACAGAAGAGGAAGAGTGGAAGAGCGCTTTCACACTTTTCAGGGCAGTTGAAGAATACGCTTTACCTAAACTGAAACAGCTAGTTAGAAACCGAAAGATCATAGAGTGGCTTCACAAACCGATTAAAGGCTACCGAGAAACCATCAAGAAAGCCACTTTCGAACTGAAAGATTATAACCTTGCATCTTTCTTTGAGGCGCACACTGAAGCGGAACATAGAGTCAGGGGCGCTGCGTTACATGCTGCAGCTGCCTTACTTTTAGACAAGATTGCATTAGACAAGACTTCTCCTGAAGAGATACTGACGGAAGCTGAAGAGCTACTTTCGGACTATATTGAAATTAATCTGGATTCTATAAAGACACTCGCTCAGATGTGGGACTCCTTAAGAGTGGATCAAGCCAAGACCTACTTTGAGAATCTCCCCGAATACCTGAAGGAAATCGTGAGCGCAACCATCCACAATAAACGGAACACTCCTAATGTAGTGAAGGTTAAGTTAGCTGAAATTCCCTATGAACCTGAAAATCAGAAGGCTTATCCTTACTTCAGTAAATGTCTTAACCTTCTTAAACGGCGTAAGCGCCTTGACCGCTTGAATGAGAAGCTGAGAAACTATTTCGGATTTCAGATAGAGAGAAATGACGAAACATTCAACGTGTTATATTTCGAGAATCCTAAGCCTCCGGAAGACTTGAAGCTAATAGGAAATTTCGTGATTTCGTCAATTTCGTCATTTCGTGAAAAAAACAGACAGGCACCTTTTTCAGAAAAGGAACATACACCAGAGACAGAGACCAAAGAGAATATTATAGATAAGATGCTTGATGAATCTAAAACAGGTTCTAAAGGCGCTCCCTTACTGAATGAGGGAGAAGGTAAACAACTTACGGAGAGGCTTAGGGGTCTCCACGGAAAAAAGGGTCTGTCTGAAAAAGTTACGAAATCACGAAATCCACGAAATGACGAAAAAACAGAGTTAGAAGAAAACACTAACTGCGGAATCTGCGGAAAGCCACTCCCAAAGAACCTAGAGAACACAACTATAGAAAATGATTTTCTTGTTCACTTGGATTGTGTGCTGGAAAAGGAGAGGGATAAACAATGATGTCTCTCCAGTCTTCCAGTTTTCTTTTTGAGTGGTTCGGCATTCATGGAGGTCGAGAAATCTTCATCAAAAACCACAGAACCCGAGAGTTCATCAACACCTCAGAACAACTTGAAAATTATACTAGAGACTGCAAAGCGTTAAGGTCTCCTTGTTTTGTGAGCGTTCAACCCTACCGAGACAGAAATTCAATCTTTGGTTTAGAGAAGCTTTTCTTTGATTATGACTGTAAAGAAAATCCTGAGAAAGCCTGGAAGGACGTCACCAAATTCGCGCAAATTCTAAAAGATTATTATGGTTTGAAGTCTCTGGTGACGTTTTCGGGACGGAAAGGCTATCATCTCTACGTATGGTTGTGGAGCACGGTTCAGATTCACACGGAACGGGAAGAGTTCATAAAAAATGTGTATGAGGGCTTGCAGAAGAAGCTTCTGAAAGGATTAAAGTTTGAGACTTTGGACCCGAATCCTCTAGGAGACATTAAACGGTTAGCTAGGCTTCCCTATAGCATACATGAAGAAACTGGAAAAGTTTGTCAACCAATAAACTTGAAACATGAACCTATAACAATCCCCAAATTAGAGGAATACCGGAGGCATGGTTTAGACTCTCGTTTTCTGGAAAAAGTCTGCAAAGAAGTCAAGATAAGAGACAAAATCAAGATTCCTCGATTCAGTAAAACCTTCAAGTCTTCTGGAGAGGTTAGACCCTGTATTGAAGCAGCAATACACGCAAATCTGGAAAGCGAAACAGGGCATAAAATGAGGCTAGCCATAGCATGCGAATATCTGAACAATGGAAAGAGCATTGAAGAAACTGCAACTCTCTTTCAGGGTCAACCTGACTATGGTAACGGATTGAAGAGCCATTATTTTGTTAAGGATGCTAAAGCTAAGGGTTACAAACCCTTCAAATGTTCCACGATTAGCCAACTTGGTTTCTGTTTACGTGAAAAATGTGCAATCTGGAAAAGGAGGCTTTCCTAATGATTGCAGCAACCATAAGGAAACGCCTCTCAATGAAGGGGCTGGTTAAGACTCTTCGCAGAAAATGGAAACGCGGAACTTTCACGGAATTTGACAAACTGCTTTCTGAAACTGCACACGTGGACCTTGAAACCGCACAGAAAATCAGGGAGACCTGGGAATCCCTTGACCTCTTGGCATATGATGAAGAGGGCCTTCTTTGCTGGTATCGTGGAGGCTTTTGATGTGACGCAAAAACTAACAGAAAAAGGTAGGGCAAACAAAGCAAAGTACTGCAGAGATTGCGAAGAGGCTACCATTCATCAAACAGGTTCTTCGTTGTGGGTAAGCTGTAGGCTTCAATCTGGTTGGCGATCAATCAATTCTGTTTGTAATTTACCGATAACCGGAGAGAGCAACATGAAACTAACCGTTTACTCTTCAAAGAACTGTCCCCGCTGCAAAGCGTTAAAGAAGTGGCTACGCAAAAACAAACTCTCTTTCACAGAAAAGAGCTTAGACGATACCGATGTAATGACGGAGCTGGTTATGAGAAACTTAACGGTTCTTTCAGCTCCGGCACTAGAAACAGAAAACAGGGTTTTCCTTTCAGATCAAATCTTCCAAGAAGACAATTCCTTGAATCCAGCTTTCTTAAAAATCATGGAGAGGAAAAATAATGAAAAACAAAGAAAAAGAGGATGAAGAAGAAGAAAAATATGAATTTTCAAAATCTGTACAGATTCTATTTGTTATCGTAGTTTCTGCCTCCACAATCTCTAGATCTCCAATGATTACAGCTTTGCTTTTCTGCATGCTTTTTGTGTTCACGACCTTTGATGTTATGATGCAAGAACAAGAACGTAGAAGGAGGGATAACCAAAAATGCTGAAACTAAGTTCCGCTGGAATCTTAAGCCTACTCTTCACGCCAATGTTCTTTCTCTTGGTTCTGCGAATCATGGGCAGCTCAAGCGATCCACTTGACACGATTTTCCGATTAACAATAGCTCAAGGCTTGTCTCTAACATTTTCTGTGATATTGCTTACAGTCTTAAAGATTAAGGCGAGAACCCCAACATGACAAAAAAGTTTGGATTAAATCTTACAAACGTAAGAAGAAAGGAGGAAAAAGAAAAATCGTAGTCGTTTCTGGCTATTGGAGAAAAAACAAGTAAAGCTGGAGGTGGAAAATGAAAATGGGATTACTAGACAAAATAGCCGACCGATTAGGCTACCAACCAAAATACGGAGAGGACAAAGACGCAAAATTTACCTATCCTAGTACAATAGATGCGATTGAACAGGAAGGATTAAAATTTCTCAAAGAAACTGATACCCTAGCGAAAAGAACAACAACCATCAGGGAAGAAATAGACAGAATTTCAAGTTTATTTTTACTTGCAGAAGAGAAAACAGATGCTAAAACACAAAAAATAGCAATCAACGCATTTTATAATCTCTGTCAAACATCAATCATTCCTTGGCTCCGAGCTGTAGATAACCCTAAACTGCTAAAAAAGGTCAAACTGTTCTATTTCAAATACAACCTGAACCATGATGTACCAAATAGCTACAACAAGCTGATTATCTACGCTAAATATTTGATGGGCTTTTTTACGGAGGTTGACGTATCTATTCCCAGACCTGTTATCATACGTTCCTCAGCTAATCCACAGGACCACAGAGAAACCATAATCAGAATCGAATCTGACAGCACAAAACCACAGGAAAGAGGCGATAAAGAATGAGCGGAGAAAACGAAAAAAGCGAAGACCTACTGAAAAGAGCGGTTAGAACAAAACAGGGCATAGACGAAAGGATATTCTGCATGCGATTAATCCAAGGCACTTTTTCAACCGACACCAGAACAATCATAACGAATACTTGCATGGCTGCAAGCATGGCAGCCATAGGCTACTCAGAAAAACTTGAAAAATTCGACTTTAAAAAATTCAGGGCAATCAAACGGATTTTCGGGGACATCAAAGACATCAAACAGTCAGACTACACTAAACTGAGGCTACCGAAAAGGGGACCTCACGATTATTCCCCTCCATGCGGTCACATATACCCAATTCCATGGTCTATTGAACAATCAGAAAAAGTTTATAATTCCTACATCAAGCCTTGGGTTCCACAGTTAGTTTACTTCCCAGAAGGAATCAGAAAACACAGGCAAAAACTAACAAAAATTCTACATGCGAACGAATACTATGCATGGGGATGGGGACTTGGAAAAGGATGCAACAAAATTCTAGAAACAGTCTCCCCGAAAGAAGCTAACCAAAAAACGAAAAGTTGGATAGGTAAAACATGCCCTAACTGTAATGAAAAAATCCTAGAAGATGAGGTTATCGAAGACACGGGAGAATACGTTATCAACCGTCCTGAATGGAGCTTCTTTTGGGAGGCTAGCCAATACCTAGCGTATGAAGGCTTCAAGAAGATGCGAACCGCTTTTGAAGAATGGGCAAGTGACGAGTGCGGAAAAGCCGCAATGATTATGGGCAAACTGGTAAACGAGAATGTGTATGACTCAGTTTTGAAGCAACTGAGAGCTAAACCTGAAGAGGAACCAGATTGAAAATTTTTTGGCGAAGAGGCAAAGAAGAACCCTCATTCAGGGAGCCTAAAACCTTCTTTAGTTTAGGTCAAATCGATTCGGGGAAAAGCTGTCTCCTTGAACATGTCGGAATGAAACACCATGAGAAAGGCGCAACAATCTTAGACCTTTTCGGGAGTGCTGACGGCGAAAACCTAGGATGGCTAAGGTCCCCTCTGGCTAAGGATACTAATATCTGTCTTTTGAAAGGCGAAAACGTGGACGTTGAAACAGAGCATGATGTTAAGCTAGTTGAAAACCTGTCTCTGAAAGATTTAGAGAAATACGACTTCATCATTTCTTCAAGACCCTTATACCTAAACAGGGACCACGAATTTTTTAGTATTGGAAAACTCATAACCCTACTTTATCGGAGGATCCACTGGCAAAGACTCCTATGCCTAATCGCAAGAGAAGCCTCTAGTTTGTGGTACTCAAGAATCAAAGTTAGCGAAAGCCAAACTGACGCAAAAGCTGAAGCCTTGTACATGCTGAGAGAGATGCGTCACTTAGGCGTTAGTCTAGCTCTTGACAGTCTAAGGCTTCAGGGAATCGACATAGACCTGAGGTCACATACTGACTACCTTTTCATCAAAGCTCAGGGCATAGACGGCTTAGACGATAACCTCAAGTTTCTCTACAGTTTCTTTGATCCCCGATGGATTAGAAGCATGAAACCATGGGAGTTCTGTTTAGTGTGCCGGAAGGGACCTCTGGGGGTCGGTTTGTTCCCTTATCATGAGTGGCATAAAGTAGAGAAAGAAAACATAGTCAAAAACGTAGGGCTAAAGGTTGAATATGGGCAAGAGATTGAGTTAGCTACCGATAGAGGAACATATCAGACAGTCACCGCGAAAGAACACAGCAGAATCGTTCAGCTCTATAGTGAAGGGTTGAGTATGATGAAGGTGGGAGAGAAGCTTGGTAGGTCCAGCAAGACGATAAGCGATCATGTTCACGATCACGATAATGCCGTTAAGCGGAGTGGTTTCTGTCCTCAATGTAGAAGGGTTAAAGCGGAACTAGAGAAAAAGCCTACTAGAGGCAAGAAATAACTTTATAGGCGCATTTACCCGTTTATTTATTTACACCAAAACTTCCCCTACAGTAAGAAAAAATTAAAAAAGTGAATTCTGATAGTAAACCAAACCACAACTATACTTTTAAATAAGCTAGGTTATCATGTACTCTTCTGACGTTTTGCTCAGTCACTCCCAAGTTTCTGAGAAGCCTCAGTAAATCATCAAGGTTAATGATTCTTTTGCAATCCTGACAAACCCTCAATTCAGCGTAGTATCTGGATATTTTTCCGTTACAATCAGGGCACTCAAACAACATTCCAACTCCCCCAGTTAATATAACTGTGAAGCAGCTAAATATGAGTTTCTGAGTTTTTCTTTAGCAATGCCAACTTTTCTTCCAGAGCCCTGATTTCTTCTATCATAACCCGTTTCTGCTCTCCATGTTCTTTCCTAAGCTTCTTGAGTTCCTTCTGAAGACTTGCCTTCTCACGTTTCAGCTGCATAATTTGTTCCTGAAAATGATTAAACGTCTGTACAACCGTGTTCATGCATGACGCACACGCATGCAGCTGATGTTCTTTTTGCTCTTTCGAAACTTCGATGCCAGACATCGCCAGACCACAAACCATACATTTCTCGGCTATAGAGTAAAATGATTTTCCATAAGAATTAATGGTGGGCCGGACCGGATTCGAACCGGCGACCTTCTGCACGTCAAGCAGATGTCCTAACCAGACTAGACGACCGGCCCTACAGCCATTTTAGGATGTTTTTCTCTTATTTAAGTTTCAGTTTGTTCCCAAACCCAAAACATGAAGCGTTAATACTCAGAAATGCGGGATTCTCTTCTTGCCCATAACGCTTAATAACGTTCTTGTCTGGGTTAGAATGTCATGGGCGGGTAGATCAGCCTGGAACGATCGCAGCGTTGGCATCGCTGAAGCCGCGGGTTCAAATCCCGCCCCGTCCACCACTAATAAAACATTTTCATCATGGACTTTGATCTGATTTGTTCAGGGCTATTGAAAAAAGTTATTATCCCATTTACACAGTTACTTCAGTATGGATTATACGGAATTTGTTCAGAGAATAACCGAAATAAAAGAATTAGGTTATGTGGAGTCCCACCGTCGCGGGGACACGGGCATAGGAAAGACGTTAGAAGACCTGTTGGGAATTTCGGAGAATAATATAGCTGGCCCAGATTTTGAAATCTACGAGTTAAAATCTGGTAGAAAAAACAGTTCTTCCATGCTTACGCTATTTACAAAAGCTCCATTACCTAAGGGCGCGAACAAGAAGTTACTGGAAGTATTTGGGTATAAACAACGTAAAGTACCGAAAGAATTTAAACAACTTTCCTTGTCGGGAGCGGGGATTGACGAGTCTGCTATTCCTATTGAGGATAAGGAACTTCATGTTACTGTTGATTCAATTAAACCAAATAGCGTCGGTCTTTTACTCGAAATTAAAGGAGACAGATTGTACATTTCAAATGACAAAGGCGTTGAAGCTTATTACAATACTGAAATCTTGAGAAAAGCATTTGAGAAGAAATATCACAAGTTAATCTATGTTTCAGCAGAAAATAAAAAAGAAAGAGGAAAAGAATACTTTTGGTTTAACGAGGCTTTTCTTCTTGATGATTTTGGCTTTAAGAGATTCTCAAAACTAGTTAAAGAAGGATTGCTCAAAGTGGACCTCAGAATCGGTCATTATCCGAATGGACGTCTCCATGACCATGGAACGGGATTCCGGATTCTACCTAAATATCTGCCTAAATGTTTCGAGACAATCAAACGAATACTCTAATCTATTACTTCGGTGGTCTCCAGAAATCGAGAATGTATTCCATAGTTGCTCCTAAGGATATGAAATTGTTTGGCCAACCGAAGATTCCGACTTTGTTCACAAGGTCTCTTTTGTCCCAAATGAAGGTGTTCCTAAATTCAAACCCTGCTTTTTGTAAGGCTTCTATAACATAAATGTGCGTAATGAATCTCTTGTTTTTCCACCAAACATCGTTTACGTTAATTATGCAGTGAGCTTTTGGTTTCATGAGTGGTAAAATTCCCGAGTATATTTCTTCCAGTGCTTTGGAGTATTCTTCATGATTCATTGTTCCTAAGTCTCTGGGGTCATCAGAATATTGCTGAATCTTGAGGTATTGACCGTTATCTCTTAGGTCACCTCTAATGCTTTTGTTTAATCTTGGACGGTTCAACATATTCGCATACGGTGGAGAAGTTATACAAAGAGACACAGTTTCTTCGTCTAAGTATTCAGGAATGTTATGAGAGTCATCAATAATTGCTAGTTGCTGAGTTTGTGAATCTAATCGAGATTGGGATAAGCGGTTTTTGGCTATGTTAATGTATTTCTCACTTAAGTCGAATCCAACAGCGTTTCGGTTGAGGTCCTGAGCTGCAACTAATGTTGTCCCAATCCCAACAAATGGATCCAGAACCAATTCCCCTTCATGTGTAAGTAAATTGATGAAGTGTGAAGGGAGAGATAATGGAAAAACTGCAGGATGTACATTCTTGTCCCTTATGTCCCTACCTGTATAGTAAAAAGGCTTGATTGTAACCATACCTTTAACCCAATCTTTGGCTGTAATGCAGCTTATGTGACTTGATTTGCAGTCGCAGGTTTTCACATGATTAATCTGTAATTTTTTCACAGACGCTGTAGATTGAGTCATTAGTTGTTCCGCCTGTACATAGTAACTGGTCAAATATAAAACTCAGGTTCTCCATCGTAGTGACACTTAACTACGCGTTTGCCAATGGCTTATCCCTCAAAATTTGAGAGGGATTAGCTTGAAAAACGACTGATCCCTCTTTTTGTCTTCATATTAGGAGCCTAATAATACTTCATTGTTGAAAACAGCCTTTTTTCTGTTTTTCCAAGCAAGATGACGATTTGCTGTCCAAATCCCCGAGCACATTAGGAGACTAATAACACTGCTATGTTGAAAACAGTGTTTATCCCTGATAAAAACCAGAGTTTTATTTTTAGGTTCTAAACATATTCTTTTAGAAATTCCAATTTCTTTTTAACTAACTCTATCAGAGTTCTTGTTTCTTGAATGTTTACTAAAAGTATTCCAGTAATATCCGTTACGTTCATGTGAAGAGGATTAGGCAAATCTACGTTTCTTATAGACCCCTCAAGTTTTTTCAATTCTTCAAACATTTTTTCGTTTTCTTCTATCATTTTTTGCAGTTTATCTTGCCGAACCTTAGTAATAGCCATAGTTTATCACACACCAAGTTATTTATCTTATCTCGTATGATATAAGTCAATCGCAAAAATCAACATAAAAATCCGATTGGTTCTATAGTTCTTTGCCTATTTGATAGATTCTAAAACAAGCCATTATTGCTGCTATAACTCCAGAAATCATTGAGGGAATAGAGAACACAGAAAGAGAAAAATCTGATATAGATATGTAGGGGGAGAGACCAGTAAACAAAAAAAGTGTTACAGCAACAAAGAAAAGGAACATTGTATTATTGAGAAAGTTTTCAAGTCTCAAGGCTTGTGCTATGCCACCTAATCCGTCAAATTGCTTCACGTAAAGAGTTGAATAATATTTTTCAATTTCATCATAAGGCGGGTTTGACTGATGCGGATAGCGTTCTATAAGGTCTTTTAGTCCATCTATTTGTGCTTTCGCAAGGGTCTCTGAGTATTTCTCTTTTTCAAATTTTTTCCGTATCTTATCTCCAAAATAATGATGAACACCTAATAATGGGACGATTAAGCTAACAGCAACAACAAATGCAAAGTCATACATTTTAATCCCCCTCCTCAATTCTGATAGTTCGTTTGCTTCTTTAACTTTTCCGCCTTTTTAGACAAGTTTTTCCAATCGTTTTTTTAGGTCAGAGCCATACCAAAACAAATCACGCGTTAACAAATAAAGTTTCAACATCATTTTAAAATGAGGACTGTTAACAATCTTTTCAGCACCTTGTTCGTATGAAAATTTTTCTGACTCTACACAACTTTCTAAAATATCTTCAGTGTCTTTTAAAATAGAACTGGTTGAGCGGTGAAACCAAGATAGGTAGCGATATAAATTCTGGTCATTTACTTCTATTGCCGATATTAATCCAACTTTGTCCATTTCTGCATAAATCTTTTCGAAGCTTCCACATTCTTTTATCGTTGTAATTAGAGAATTATAGCTCTCCACCAAATCCACAGAAAGAGCCCAAGCAGGATTATTCAAATACTGAATTAATTTCTTACGCCAAAGTTCTTTAAGGGTTAATTTACTTATTTTTTCTTTAAATTTTTCGATGTTAAACAAGCGGTCACATGTTCTGTTTAGTTCGGTTGCTCTTCTTTCCTTCATTATCCTTGCGACAACACTGTGCATTTTTGTCAAATAAGGTAGGTATCTTTTATTCTTTGAGCGTTTCACTGAAAAGGAATGACGAATATACTGAACAATAATTCCTGTAATTATACCAAAAATAAAAGTTAATGCTAGCTCTATGTAGTCTAGTGACATTCTTATCTGCATATTTAATTTAGGCTCTTTTGCTTCTTATGATTTTCCGCCTTTTCATTTTAATAATTGAAAACAAGCCTTGATTTTTTAAACCGCTCTCACGTAGTTTTCAGGTTTTTTACTTTCCAAGGAACAATATATGCTATATCAAAAACTATGTTAACAAAATCAAGAATTTTTTTTGAATCTTTTTCAGTTACTTTATCAATTCCGTCATCTTGTGGATGTGCTCCATAATCACCAAAATACTTGATTTTATCGGCAAGAGGATGAATAAGAGAGTCTTGTTGAGGAAAAGCCGCTTTAATCTGGTCTCTAAGTGGTATCCATTTTCCTTTGTCTTTTTTGCTCCTTTTTCTAAACAAATATTTTGTAACATTCTCCTACACATGACTACGGTAGCCTTGAAACTTCCAACATCAAAACAGTTACAGGCTTCCAAATAATCACTCCAAATATGGTCTGGAATTGATTCATGTTTTTTTGGGACATATTTGGGATAAGTTTCAATTACGTCAAACATAGGCTCATTACCCACTGTTCCTCTGTAATCTACTTTGGCATAGAAAATCCTTTTACATTCGCCATTATCACATCTAGCAATCCAATGCTCATAAGTCCACTTAACAGGAGAAAACGTTGTTTCTTTTCCACAATATGGACACCTATAAGACGGCTTTTGTGGTGTAACATTATCGGGACGATACTGTGTTCTAGGATTTCCCACTTCTCTTAATCCCTTCATAATGTGTATTTTATTGAATACCCTTAAAAAATTATGTATAACCCCTTCATGAGCTAAGAAAAAGCTATGAAGAAAATAATAAAAACATATATTCTAATTAGGATAATAACTTGGGAATTGTGAGACAAAATGAGTGTTGACGTTGATGCAATTTTTCAGGTCATCGCATATGGTGTTCCAGCATTAATGATTTTAGGGGGCATAGTCCTTTTACTAATAGGTTATCCAATTAACAATTCTCAAATGATTGTCGGTGGATGGGCACTTATTATCTTAGGTGCTTTAATTTATATTCTTGAATTAGCGTTACAGCATGATTCAAGATGAAAGCCTAAACTGGTACAAGTAGAAACAAATATATTTGTAGTCTAATAGAGGTTCATTGTTGAAAACAAGCTTTTTTCTGTTTTTCCAAGTAAGAATATGATTTGTTGTCCAAATTCCTGAGCATATTAGGAGACTAATAATACTTCATTGTTGAAAACAGTACTTTTTCAGAAAAACCAAGCAACAACCCAGAATGTTTTCTTAAAACACATTTCCGGAATCACACACACGAAACCTCTTACACATTCAAAGAGACAAAAGCACAATTGTTTAAACACTTAAGAGAAAGAAATGAACTTCGCAACAAGACCTACAGAGTTACTTGGTTGAATTCTAAGAAAGATTAAAAGCATTTACAGCCATAAACTAATCTAGAACAAAACTGTTTGGTGAGACAAAGAAATGGATTTCAGCATCTTAGTCAATTACACCCCCTACATTCTAATCTTAGGAGGAGTCATCGCAATCTCATGGTTCCTAGAAAAACTGGTGAAACCCGTGCCAGTGGTAGGAACACCCGCAAGCATACTGACAAAAATCATGTCTTTCTTCGGATTCTTCGCAGGAATCCTCCTGATCATAACAGGCGCAACAGCATGGCAAACACACGCCCCCCAAGTTGACCCATACACCATATACCTGCTAATCATCGCTGGATTGGTTCTGATTCTGAGACCCATCAAAGACTTTCCATGGGCAGCCTTGCTAGGCCTAATTGCCGGCGGCTTAAGCGCAGGAGCTGTCTACTTCTTCTTTCCTTTACCAGAAACCGTTCTCGGAATCTCCGCGATATGGGTCTACGTTATAATATTCCTAATTCCCGCAGTAATCGTCTACATGGTCTTCAAATTCATAGAAGACGTTCTGAAGCTTATCGGAAC
>Ga0315549_1001876_pt1 | contig 21017 bp, 21 predicted proteins | sample SalMarSW160200MG_FD_203101 | JGI IMG/M metagenome (GOLD analysis project Ga0315549, IMG submission 203101) | Salt marsh sediment microbial communities from the Plum Island Ecosystem LTER, Massachusetts, United States - Salt Marsh Sediment SW1601-200 ... | reverse complement strand
GCTCCTGTTCTAATGCTCCAAATCCGCATATCAGGATAAATATTCATACAAATAAAAGTATCCATTAATTTTGTTTCTAATTCTGAAGGGCGACGGCCTAATGCCCAAAGCAAGATAGCTTGGGTTTTCGTGAAATTACCTGCTAATTCATTTATAACATCAAGACCGCAAAAATCTATGCTCCCGTCTATAATACCCCCCAGAGAGGTGGTGATTGTATTGTAGCTTTCGTGGTATTGCTTAAGGCATTCCTGTTTTGTTTTCATCTTTTTACTCATCCTGCTCACTTCCTTATCCTTTTTTTGTGGAATCTGTCCCCGACTTTCTTTCATAATTATACACAGCATCAGAAAACCACGTAGGATACTCGTACCACTTTTCACCATAACGCTCACAGAGGAATCCCAGCATACCGGCTCCACCGGCAAGCATATAGAGCCCATGCCCCTGTTGCGGTGAAAATCCGAGATCCAGGAGGGAGGCTGCAAATACACCATATAAGCGTATACGCTGTTCGCTGCCTCCCGTTAAAATAGTTTCCACCTGCACTAATAAACCAATAAAAGGACCATCCCATTGCTGTTCTTGTAATAGCCTAAGCAGCCGTTCGGCCTGAGTATCTTGTTCGGCATACAACAGCCCGAACCCTGGTATCTGCTCATTATTTTGATATCTGTTTACCAACTCCTTATAGGAAAAAGGAAATACTCTATCGCGATCTAAATGCTCTTTGATATCCAAGAGCATTCTCATAGTAGCCTCTACTGCCAAACCTCCCTGCAGCTCACCCATGGAGCAGGAAAAACCGGCCATGAGTGCTCCGCCCACAGGACAGCCGCCGATGGCAGCTGACATGGCCGCTCTGTTCTGCAGGTCGCGCGGTCCCGAATTCATTATGGATGCGATTAATAAATTAAAATGTTTATTTATTTCTTTAGAGGGTAATTCACCCCTTAGATGAAGAAAAACAAGCTCAGCCCAGCTGTAGTTACCTAATAAATCATTATAAAAATCATAACCATGACAGTAGCTTTTTTCAGCATAGAATGGATTTTTATCTGCTGCTTTTTCAAGCCAAATCGAAGTCTTTATTTTGTTCTCTAATTTCTTCAAGCATAACACCTCCTACAACAGCTTTAACTACTTTCTCTATACTGTTTTTTTCATGTACTTTAAAACTGCTCGAACCCTTTCTAGAAAAGGAGGTTCCTCTTCCGCATCAATTAATGCATCGATTACAGCGGGCTTTTTTTCTTTTAAAATAGCAGGCATAATGTCACACAGTTGTCCGGGCTCAGTAATCCGGTATCCGGTTGCTCCCAACACCTCTGCAAACGCCGCAAAATCAACAGAATGAAATTGTGACGCCAGACTTTTACCTACAACGGCACGATTGCCATGATAGACCATGCCCCACTTACTGTCATTTAACACCAGCCAAATAGCATGAATATTGTATTCAACCGCAGTATGAATTTCATTACCATTCATAAGCACGGATCCGTCACCAACTACGGCAATTACTTGTCTGTCAGGAGCAGCCGCGGCCGCGCCCACAACACCGGCCGTAGCATGACCCATAGAGGCGAATCCCAAAGCAATATAATATTTTTGAGGAGGATTTATTACCAAATAATGCAACGTCCAGGCATACGAATTACCGGCATCGGCTATTACAATAGCATCCCTTTCCAAACAGTTATTAAGATCATTCATAAGACGCTGCGGTTTTAAGGGAACAGCATCCGAATACATGCTTTCAGGGTCCTGATAGATTCCGTTCTCTCTTTTATATTCAAGGATGCTTTCAAATCTACTTCCATTCACAATATGTTTGAGAGAAGATACAGGCATTTGATTTTTTATACGTAGTAAACTGATTAAGATTTCCTTTATAGCTGCGCCTGCATCACCGACAATACCCAGGCTTACCGGAAAATTTTGTCCGATATTCTGGGAATCCACATCAATTTGGATAAGATATTTGGTAGGAAAAAGATCGGGATTCCAGGCATCCGTTGTCCACTCTCCCAGACGGCTGGAAATAACAAGCAGCAGATCAACCTCTTCTTCCAGTAAATATTTCTTAGCGCATAAGTTTCCTGCAAAACCAAAAACTCCAAAAGAAAGAGGATGGCTCTCCGGAAAGATTCCCTTACCTTTAGGTGTAGTCAGTACCGGGCAGTTGAGCATTTCGGCGATATGGATGAGATCCTCTATATGATATTCAGACTTAATTCCCGGTCCCACTAAAATTGCCGGACGGTTTGCATTTACCAGAAGCAAAGCAGCCTTTTTTATCTGTTCGAAATCAATTGCCGCGTGCGAAACACGGTACTTTTTAGTATCGCTATGCACATCTATCTTTTTTAATTTATATGAAGAAATATTTGAGGGAATACTTAAGTGTACAGCCTGTTTATGCTCTCCCTGTGCTACCCTTAAGGCGCGGGTAAGAATCTGCTGAAATACTTCAGGTTCTGAAATCAAACTGCTAAAACCGGTAAACTGACCATATATACCTACCGTATCAACACCGAACTCCGAGCTCTCTTGCACCGCTCCTTTACCCTTAGTATGTGTGGCCGGTTGACCTGTAATTGCCAAAACAGGCACTCTATCCTGCTGCGCGCAAGCCACACCGGTAAGCATATTCGTTGCTCCGGGGCCTGCCGTTGAAAGACATACTCCTATTTTACCGTTTACCCGCGCATACATATCAGCCATGAAGGACGCACTGCCTTCATGCTTATTCATAATAAAGCTAATGTCCTCAGACTCTTCCAAGGCCTCAAGAATCGAGATAATAGTTCCACCGGAGACTCCAAACACATATTCCACGCCTTCTATTTTTAAATATTCTACTAATACTTGGGCGCATGTTACATTTGTTAGCGTGTTAAAATTAGTGATGCTAAAATCAATGGGAGACATAGAGGCCACCTTCGGACCTTAGTTCAGGTCAAATATAGAATATATTCTATATTTTCCAATTTATGCCACGATAAGTGATATAGCTTGTTTTGTCAATAGATTTTACTATATGCTCAAATTTTGATATACACAGCAAGCAAACTTTGCTACTATTACAAACGAAAATGTACTACAATGGGAGAGCAAGGAGATAAATGGAACTTACGGGGACGCAGATACTTATTGTGGACGACAAGCTGGACAATCTCAATACACTTAGTTCTATACTGCGTAAGATCGGCTATAATATCGATACGGCACAAGACGGAGAAAGCGCTTTACATAAAACACATTCGGCAAAATTTGATCTTGTCCTCCTGGATATTGTTATGCCACGTATGGATGGCTACCAGGTACTGAGCACTTTAAGAAAAAGATTCTCAATGATCGAATTGCCAATAATTGTGCTTACAGCTGTATCAGAAAATTGTGATATTGTAAAAGCGCTTACTTTAGGCGCCAATGATTATGTTATAAAACCGTATGATTTTTCAGTGATTAACTCCAGAATTCGTACTCAAATCAGCCTTAAAAAAACACAGGAAGCGCTTAAACAAAGCGAAGAACGGTATACACTGGCTGCTCAAGCTACTAAGGACGGTCTTTGGGATTGGGACTTAAACACCAACCGGATATATTATTCTCCTAACTGGAAGGCCATTTTAGGATTTTCAGAAACTAAAATTAAAAATACACCGGATGAATGGCTTGAACGCATACATCCTGCCGATAGGGATCAGGTTGAACTCTATTTGGAAAAACTTAAAAAAAGTAAATTAAAGCGCTTTGAAGTTGAACAGCGTATCATACATAAAAACGGAAGCTATCGCTGGGTAATTACTACCGGTATTGCAGTAGCTAATAACAACGGTAAATCAGTTCGCTTAGCAGGTTCCATGGCAGACATTACTGACCGCAGAATTTATAATGCGCTTACCGGACTGCCCAATCAGATTCTTCTGTTAGATCAATTGGAACGGGTCTTACGCCAGATCAAATCAAAAAATAAACAAACAGCCGCCCTGTTGTTCATTGATCTGGATCGCTTCAAGCTTATTAACCAGGCATTAGGTATGATGGCTGGAGATAAAATACTGGTACAGATTTCAAAACGCCTTAATGCCTTTATTAGCTCCGATGATATTCTGGCTCATTTTGGCAGAGACGAGTTTTTGGTACTTATAAATGAGTACGAAGATTTAAAAAAGCTTTCAGATATTGTTATTTGTTTAAAGGCAATCATCAATAAACCGTTACATATTCCCGAAGCCAAAGAAGAAATTAGTGTTTCAGCAAGCATCGGAGTAGTGATAATCGACGAAAAGTATGAATCGGTAGAGAAAGCCCTGCAGGATGCCGAATCCGCCATGCAGCGCGCCAAGTCCAGCGGTCCTAATAACTTCCGCTTTTTTATTGAAGAGATGTATACTCAGGTTAAGGAACGGTTGAAAATAGAAAACAGACTGCGTAAAGCTCTGGAGCGGGAAGAGCTTGTACTCTTTTACCAGCCGCTGGTGAGTATAAAAAGCGGAGAGATAGTAGGTGTTGAAGCATTGGTAAACTGGCAGGATCCCGAAAAAGGCCTCATTCGGCCGAGTAAACTGATCCCCTTAGCTGAAGAGAATGGCATGATCGTTCCTATGGGTGAATGGATCATGCACGAAGCATGTCGTCAGCACAAAGCATGGCAGAATCAGGGTTTGTGCTTACAACGCATTGCGGTTAATTTATCACCGATTCAATTCAGTCAAAGAGACCTTTGCAAGACTCTCAAGAATATTCTTAAGAAAACCGATTTAGATCCACAGTATTTAGAGCTGGAAATTACGGAAAGCAATGCCATGCAGGATGCAGAAAGCACAATAAAAATAATGAAGCGCCTTACTGCATTGGGAATTTCTTTTTCTATTGATGACTTCGGTACAGGGTACTCTTCCCTTTCCATACTCAAACGCTTTCCGCTTAGCACCCTTAAAATCGACCGTTCCTTTATTCAGGATGTGCCTGAAGACGATGACGCGGTAGCCATTGTAAAAGCAATTGTCGCCATGGCTCATAGTCTTAAATTTGAGATAATTGCCGAAGGTGTGGAGAAACAGCAGCAGCTGGATTTCCTGCGTAATCTGGGCTGCCAAAATTTTCAAGGATTTTTATTCAGCAAACCTCTGCCGGCCAAACAAATGGCACAGTTTTTAACATTAAAAACCGTAGCCACATAATCTTGATATTTAAATGGCACAGTAATAAATAATAACAATATAATACTTACTTTTTTTGAAAATTTTGGTATAATATACACACGAGTTTGTAAGCTCACAGGGGGATAATCATGAACAATGGGAAAAAGTACAGGTTAAGAATCATTATTCCTGCATTTCCTAATTTTAATATATACAGCTTTACTGCAAGAGAGACAACATCAGTCGGGCCGCTTGCGGTTGCCGCTTCTGCCAACCAATTGGAGAACTGGGATGTTGAAGTATTTGATGAGAATAATTGCAGAAGTAAGCTTTGCCCGAAAGATAAGGACAGACTTCCCGATCATGCGAAAATTCAGCAAGAACGCCCTGCGGATGTAGTTGGGTTTTACGGTTCCATAACCACCTCCATACCCAGGCTCTATAAACTGGCTGAGTTTTATAAATCACTTGGCGCGAAAACCGTTGCCGGCGGTAAACATATAGAGAATTTACCCGAGGAAGCTTTGGAGCATAATATAGATGTTGCCGTATTCAGAGAAGGAGAGATAACAATTAAAGAGCTTCTTCTTGCCTGGGAGAACGGGAAGGAGCTTGATACGATTCAGGGTATAACATTTTTAAAGCAGAATAAAATACATACAACAAAAGAGCGTCCCCTCATACATGATTTTGACGCCATGCCATACCCCGATTTTAATCTATTACTCTACGCCAAAATTAAATATTATCCGGTAAACCGCATACGGGGCTGCAATATGAAATGTGAGTTTTGTGCAGTAAAGGAAACAGCCAGATGCGGCAGTCCCCAGTGGTTGATGACTCAAATAAAACATCTTGTAGAGACAAAAAATGCACGGAGGTTTTTTGAGACAAGCGATCACTTTGCAACCAACCGCGAAGACGCTATTGAATTTTGCAACCTGCTCGCCGAGTATCAGAAAAAAATCGGCAAGCGCCTGCATTTTACAATACAAACCCGGATTACCGACGCACGATATCCGGAATTATTAGCAGCTATGAAAAGAGCCAATTTTCATATGGTATGCATCGGTTATGAATCACCGATAGATGAAGAGTTGTTAGCCATGAACAAAGGCTACAGATCGAAGGATCTTTTAAAATGGACGAAGACATTTCATGACCACGGGCTGTTTATCCATGGTATGTTTATTTTTGGCTATCCGCAAAAAGAAAAATACAAAATTAATATTCCAATTAAAGAAAAAATAAAGAGGTTTCGTGCCTTTATAAAACAATCAAAGATAGATACGCTTCAGGTAGTTCAAACCATTCCCCTGCCCGGAACAGAGCTTCGAGACAGGCTTGCCAAGGAAGGCAGGTTATACCCATTGGATCGAATCGGCTGGGAGTACTATGACGGTCAGTTCCCGCTTTTTAAGCCCGATAACGGAGTATCTCCGGAGATAATGCAGCAGGCGGTTTTTAAAGAAATAATGGGCAACTTTTACCGGTTTCACAGTTTTTGGAATATAACGACAAACATATTGTTCCATTTCCCAAGACTGGTTTTTGCCTCAGCGCTCACTATAATAACATTCAGAGTAAAGTATATTATCAACGCTTTTTTAATATGGAAGAAAAAGTATTTCAGAAATTATATCTTAAGATTCGGGGGATACATACTGTTAAAAAATTGGATAAAAAACTTGAAAGCAGGGAAATTTTTAGAAAAATTAAATAGAGCTAAATTCGATTTGGAAAGAAGATAGAGTATTTTCAAGCTCTAAGGCTTTCATTTAAAATATCAACATTGTGTATATTCTCAGACATAACATTTTTAATATTATTAATTGAGCCATAGAGCTCATTTTTTTTTCTTCCTGTTCTTTAAATATACCGGTTATTGTTTCAAATGAATTCTTAAAATCAACGAGGGTTGTTTTAATTTTTTCATCATCCCTCTGCTCTTCCTGGCAAAGCTTATTTATTTCTACGGTATCGTTTAACAGACTTTCCACCGAATGTAAAATATTGATCGATTGGTTTTTTTGCTGTTCGATTAAATCCGAATACTCTGTGATCTTATCGATTGTTTTTTTTGATTCAGAGACTATTTTCGAACTTTCATCGGCAATATGAGCCAGTTTGTTTGCAGTATTACTTGTTTCTATCGATGAGACTGAAGTAGCCTCAATATCTTGCTTCATTTTAGACATAATGCTGTTTACATCCCCAACAGCACTTGTTTGGTGGTCAATTGCTTTCGGTATTCTTTGGTTTGAAGTGATGATCCTGTTTGTAACCTGATTAATAATTAATTCAATATTTCACTTCATATCATCAGTAACAAAATATTGTTTAAATTCTATAAAAAGTGATTGTTAATTATTTTTAATCTCTCTATGTAAAAAATAATAGCTATAATATCTATTATGAGAGCTTCTTGCAAAAATATTATTTTTGCAAGAAGCTCCTAAAATGGAAATTGCTAACTTATTATGGTATAAAGAATAAGTATTTTACTAACTTAATATATTTTGAGTTTTGCAATTTCCTCATGAAATTAAAGTATATCTTTATCCTATTTTTTTTACTCTTACCATTCATGCTTACTTCTGATATGAAAAGCCAGAATATAAAACAGAGCCTGGATAAGCTCTATATAATAACATAGAAAAATGAAGGTGTGGCCTAAGAGCTGTTCAGCTATACCACTACAGAAAAACACTAACAAGGAGGTAAAAAATGATGAAAAAGCTTTTATGCTGGATATTATTTGTCTTTATCGCCTTTTCAGTTTTGCTTTTTGTAAACGCAGAGGGTAATCCGGTTAAAAAGATAGCCCTGATAATTGGGAACAGTGCATACAAATCAAGCGGTTTAAAAAACCCGGGCAATGACGCCCATGATATAAGCAGTAAATTAGAGAAGTACGTATTCGAGGTTATTAAACTGATAAACGCAGACAAACAGCAGATAAAAGAAGCAATAAGAAAATTCGGCGACAAGCTGTCTCAAGATTGGAATACACTGGGATTATTTTTCTTCGCCGACCACGGCTGTCAGGTTAAGGGGATAAATTATCTTGTGCCGGTAGGCGCTGAAATAAAAGCGGAGGATGAAATTGAATATCAGGCTGTTGACGTAGGATTTATTTTATCCAAAATGGAGAGTGCCGGAAACAGAGTGAATATCCTCATTCTTGATGCCTGCAAGGATAATCCATTTAGCAGTTCCAGATCGACAAACAGGGGATTAACGGTTGTGGAAGCTCCCAAGGGTTCACTTATAGTCTATGCCACGGCACCGGGATCCGTGGCCGCGGACGGTAAAGGCAGAAACGGTGTATTTACAGGAGCATTGTTGAAAAATCTGGAAAAGAATCCTGAACTGGATGTTGAGCTTTTTATTCGGAATGTGAGAAAAGATGTGATAGTAGAAGCCGGAAATGAGCAGGTGCCGTGGACATCATCATCGTTAACAGGAGGCATATCGCTTAAAGGCACTATGGTAGAGAGTACGACCACGATTGTTACCACCACAAAAGAATTAGAAGGCACTCTTTCTCTTTGGTCGTTTACTGAAGAGTTCAAAACCGATGGTATCATCGCCAGTTTTGAAAAAAAACATCCTAAAGTTAAAGTCAACCTGCATGTTGTATATCTTGACGATTATCTGAACGCACTCATGCCCGTATTACACAGCGGCAAAAATGCTCCGGATATATTTGCTGCCGAATACGCGATTGTTACTGATCTTGTGGAGAGCGGCTATTATGATGATCTTTCCGGGGTGCCTTATAATGCGGATGTGTCTGATCTGTTTTTATATATGGTAGACGCAGGCACGGATTATACAGGGGCTTTACGAGCCATCGCATGGCAGGCCACTCCCGGCGGTATCTTTTACAGAAGAAGTCTTGCCAGACAGGATCTTGGTACCGACGATCCTGTCCAGGTAGGTAAAATGATTGATTCAGAAGAGAAGTTTTTAAATATAGCGCGTACAATTAATCAAAAGAGCAATGGAAAAGTCAAAATTATCGCCAGTTTTACTGATTACATGCATTATCCGCTTTGTAAAAAACAAAGGCCTTTGTGGGTAAAAACAATAAACTTAATATCGAATAGTGCATTATCGATTATTTCGATTGGGCAAAAACTATGCATGATGAAAATTTGACCGCAGGAATTCCCCTGAGGTCTCCGGATTGGTTTGAGAGTATGAATAAAAAGGACGGCAGCATATTCTGTTATATACTTCCTACCTGGGGACTGCACTTTGTACTTAAAGCAAATGCAAATAATACCAAGGGCGACTGGGGCCTGTGTAAGGGACCGGGCTCCTACTTCTGGGGCGGCACCTGGCTGGGTATCCATAAGAATTCAAAGAATAAGGAAATAGCCTGGGAGTTTATAAAAATGTTGACATTAGACCGTGAAACTATTAAATGGTATGCCCAATCGACCGGTGATTTTGTCGGTAACCAGGCTGTGATAGATGAAATAAAGAATAATGTCTCTGAACCATTTTTAAAAGGACAAAATCACTACCTTTATTTTGCAAACGAAGCTCCGAAGGTAAAGGGGTATATCATGGGTAAATATGATTTGTAAATCTGGTAGATTTTGATGAATGCCATAGGTAACTATGTTAGTGGTACTCTCACTAAAGAGCAGGCTGTTCAGACCTTTAAAGATGAATTAAGGAAGGCCCATCCGGATGTAATTGTGGAATAAAATAGCAGAAACAAGGTTAAAGCAAAATTTATTCCATTAGTTATTCATATAATATCTCAAAATCGAATATTTTAAGTCTAAAACTCCGGTAATTATATCTCGGACAAAGAGTAAATTCAAAAAGGTATTTGCAGATAAATCAATTTTTTAAGGAGGATTTGCATTAGTTTAAACGCTTCGGGTGAAAGCTTGTCCACAGTATCATCCTGTGTATGCCTTATCCTCCAGGTTAATGGTTGAATTGTTGCGTACTTCGTCTTTATTGAGCGTGAGTTTATAGCATCTATCTTTCCTTTTAAGCTTTCCATCGCACCTTTAAGATTTTTAAGACTCTTCTGATATTGTACAGCTTCTTCATAGGGCAGTATACAAATCTGCATGGCAGGATACCCCTGCAGCAACAAACCCAAATTGTCGGAAAAAGGCGTGCGTATTGAACAATAACGGCCCTGCTTTATGGTCTCGAGTAAACCGCTAGTATAACTTTTTAACAGCTGTAATTTTGAGTATATTTCCGTATGTGTTTTGCGGTGGTTTTCCAGCAGCTTTTCACCGGCCTCGCTTAAAATGAGGGTATCACCCACACCACACATATCGAAATTGAAGAATACACAGTTTACTATTTTAAGCTGCTGTAAAGCCATACCCAATTTATATGTGCCCTGTGCTTTAATTTGAGAGGAATCCGAAGTTTCCTCATGGTCGCTTAAAATGATTTGCATGTTGTGATGCCTGATTTCACTGTCTTTTAAAAATTGTGCTAACGTAAGTAACTGAAAAACAGCAGCGCTGTTATCATTGGCACCAGGAGTGTTCTCTTTTCTGTCATAATGGGCAATGAGTGTTTTAATATAGTAGTTTTTTGGGTCATAATGAGCAGTATCATATTTGATTATAAAGAAATTTGATCCGGTTAGCGAGATCACTGTATGGGGAATCTTATGCTGTAACAGATATGAACTTAAATATTTAAAACGATTGCAATTCGGAGCACAAAACTCTCTTAACTGTTGAAGCAACTCTTGATTCATATTATAAATGAAGACTCACATTACCAATTATCATATTTGAAAATCTGAAACCGTATCCTGATTTGCCTTATATACATAATGCTCCGGTTGATAGTATATTCTACTGTGAGCAGGTACAGATGTTAAAATCCATACATTACCACCGATAACCGAGCCTTCTCCAATTACCGTATCTCCACCTAGTATTGTGGCACCTGAATAAATCGTAACGTAATCTTCAATTGTAGGGTGCCGCTTTTTATCGCCTTCAGCTTTTTTAACACTTAAAGCACCCAGGGTTACTCCCTGATATAATTTTACCTTATTGCCTATCCTGGTGGTTTCTCCGATTACTACTCCCGTACCGTGATCAATAAAAAAATACTCACCAATAGTTGCACCCGGATGAATATCTATACCTGTTTTACTGTGAATATATTCACTCATCATACGTGGAATTAAAGGAACTTTGCGAACCCATAACTCATGAGCAATCCTGTGTACCAAAATGGCTTCAAGGCAGGGATAAGAAAGAATTACTTCCTCATGAGATTTTGCCGCAGGGTCTCCTTGAAAGGCCGCTTCCACATCCAGTTTTATCATGCGCCTGATTTCCGGGATAGCACTCACCACTTCACATACTATTTTTTCCGCGTTTTCTTTTACACCACTATTAGCTTTGCCTGTCAGTTTATTTTGATACTGAATACTCTTTTCCACTTCCGGAGAAAGGCTGCGTACAATACTGGTAATTTTCTCCCCCACAACGTACTTTATATTGAGTTTATCGATCTCCTCCTCTTCACGATACCCCGGAAAAACCAGGGACTGAAACTCATTCACAATCCGCATTATACTCTTCTGAGATGGCAGATTTGGACCTTCGAGATGATTGATCCCTCCTATTTCTTGGTATGAGGCAACAATTTTATCAACTATTTTGTCTATTTTTTGCTTCATACCTTATACTCTGTGTATAATATATAATGTTTGTCAAGGGCAATACTTTGGAAATGTCCTCTTGAATAAAACCTTAAAATCATTTGACATCATCAGCATATGTACTATAGTAAAAACTATTACTTCATTACACGGAGGTTAAAAAAATGAAGCATACCAAATTATTAGTTCTAATAATTATCATCTGTTCCACTTTTGTTTTTTGTAAAACCACGGATCAAAGAGAACAGGTTACGGCAGATAACATTATCGGAAACTGGGAAACAATAAAAGGTGATGCTGAGAAAGTGGCATTTTCAGTCGAACAAGGAAAAAACATCTATAGTTCTTACTTAAACCAAAGGCTATTTGAAACAGGAACATGGGAGCTTAAGGACAATAATTTGATAATAAGCCTGGATACAAGTGAGAGCATAGTGTATGTAAAGGTAACTGTTGACGGTAATATTCTCACACTGCGAACACAAAGCGGAGAAGAATCAAAATATAAAAAACTTACTCCATAATAATTAAAAAAATTTATTAAGACCATACTCAAAGAGAGTATGGTTTAAAGTATTACAAATTCCCCCTTTTCTATAAGGGGAACAGTCTTACCTGAGTTTAAACACGCTGAGACACTCACCTCATGAGAACCAATCATCACATCAACATGAATCTTACTCAGATTGAAACCCGCCTCATGTTTTTGCTCTAAGTCAAGCTGTTCAATTCCATTAAAACATTCGGCGAATGCAGATCCGAAAGCAATATGACTTGCCGCATTTTCATCGTAAAGCAGATTGTGAAACACATGGCCGCTGGTATATACCGGCGAAGTTGATTCCACCAAGGCCACTTCGCCTAAAAGCTTGTTTTCAGGTTTTGAAAAAATATAATGCTTTAAATTATCAATCCCCTGGCTTCCGGAAATATCGGTTAACATCCCGTCTTTAAATTCTAGCCGGATCTTTTCTATATAAATATTTCGATATACAAGCGGACGGCTGCATTCTACCCAGCCGTTAACCTTACGAAAATCAGGGACTGTAAATACTTCTTCTGTGGGAATATTCGGAACAAAAATCTGGCCGTTTTGACAATACGACTCTCCTCCCTGCCAGAGGGCTCTACTTGAAAGGCCGATTGTTAAATCTACCTGCGAACCCTTAAATACTAATTCTGTGATTTTGAGCTCATTGAGTTTGCGTTTAATAGCATTAAGTCTGTCGATATGCTCACGCCATGTTTTAAAGGGATCGGAAGTATTTATTCGGCATATTAAAAAATACTCCTGCCACAATTTCTGTACGGCTTGTTTTGAAGGATAATGCGGAAATATTTTTTGCGCCGTACCTGCTGTTGCCGAGGCAGCTACACACCATTTTAGGGCATTTGTGCTTACCTTATCATGAAAAAACGCGAGATTTTCCGCCCTTGCCAAAAGCATTTTGTTACTGCGCTTAGGATCAACATTGTCATATGCTGCTATTCTCTCTCTTCCCGTAAAGGAGAGAAATACTCCCTTGTTTTCCAAGACCTCTTCATAGGCCTTATTAACACTGCCTGAAAAATAATCCAAACTGGAAAAATCCGCATACTCCAGGCGCATAGCATCAAGCAGCTCATCCAAATATATGATATGCACATAAGACGCGCCTTTTTTATACGCCTGTTCAGCGCAGGCCAAGGCCAGCTCCCGATGCACGGTTAGGGCTTGAATTAAACAGTATTCACCTTGTTGTAGATTCACTCCCAACGAAAGTAAGAGATCCGCGTAAGCCTTAAGCTTTTGTTTAAAAACTTCTTCATCCATAGTAGCACTGCTTGGTTTATCTAGTTATTTTATCGGTATGGATTAGAGGGAAGCCCGGGCTTTCGCGAAAAAAACTTCAGGCAATTTGTGAAAATAATTATAGGCAAGCTCTAAACTTTTTATTGATATTTTTTCATCTTTTCCGTGAAACATAGCGGTATAATCATCTATAGAAAACTCTTCGTCAAACAAAGAAAAACCATAGACAACCGTGCCCTTACTACGCCAATATCTGCCGTCGGTTACACTGCCGATAAAAAGCGGCACATAGTATGCCGTAGGATATACAGGCGAGACAATTTCTTTTGTGGCCTCAAATAAGGGGGTGTCTAGAGGGGAAACATTCGCAGGGAAATACTCCGTAATTTCAATAGTAAAATATTCATTTAACGGGCCCAATAGTTTTTCTATTTCTTTCACCACATCTTCTACAACTTGTCCCGGTAAAAGACGAATATCGAGCTCAATTATACCTGAATCCGGAATAATATTTGTTTTGTTTCCGGCTTTTACCAAATTAGGGCTCATTGTCATACAGCTGGCGGCGTGCAAAAATTTAGCCAGCCCCGGTGCTTTTAGATAAATCTTCTGGAAAACCTTTCTTAATTCACTCAAACGAGAAAGGCTTTTCACTTGTTTTTTATCTTCGCCTATGACCTTAATCATGTTTAAGTACTCTTCGCCAAGGGTATGCTTAGGCGTATAGCGTGCAATTCGCTCAACTGCCCTGCCTACCTTTACCGCAGCATTATCAGAATTAAAAGGCAGGCTGCCGTGTCCTGCCGTACCTTTTGTCTTTAAACGTGCCCACACAATACCCTTTTCGCCGTAAGAGATGGTAATTCCCAAACCCTTTTTGTTATGAATAAAAAAACCTCCCAATTCCGTAATCATATAATCGGCCTTTACTTTATCCCAATGTTTTTCTACGAGCCAGCGCGCGCCCAATCTTCCCGATGCTTCTTCATCCGCAACAGCTAAATAAATAAGATCGCCGGGAAAGCGTTCCTTTTTATTCACAAGCTCTGCAACAGCCACTGCCTGGGAGGCGGTTATATTGAGCATATCCACAGCACCCCGTCCCCAAATGTAACCTCCGCGAATATCTCCTGAAAAGGGATCACAGCTCCACTGTTCACTATTGGCCGGAACTACATCCAAATGCCCCATATACATAAGCGAAGGAGCCCGGGGATCTTTACCGGGTATGCGTACCAAGAGATTAGACCGCCCCGGATGTGATTCCAATATTTTCGCTTTTATGCCATGTTTGGAGAAAAATCTTTTCAGTTTTTCCGCAGAGCGTATTTCCTGACCTGAATCGAGTGTACCATCATTAACACATTTATTGCGAATAAGCTCTTGCAGTAAGGGAATTAACTTTTTTTCAACCGTACGATAACCTGCCATTATTTATCCTTATTAAAACTCAATTGTAAAACTATTATATAAACCTCTATAAGACACGGGATTATAATCAACCTGCTGCACATAAGCCCCCGGAGGACCCTTTTTAAGCCATAGCAAAAGATCCTCAATACTTTCTTTTTCTCCTTCTGCAAACACTTCAACACAGCCGTCAGGCATATTCCTAACATAACCCTTTACTCCGAGCCGCCGCGCTTTATCTTGAGTCGAGTAGCGAAATCCTACTCCCTGTACCAGACCAAAAATTCGAGCCCTGAATGCTTTTTTCTGACTATTTGCCTTATTTTGCGTGTTCAAGGACATTGACTATTTCTTTTTCTAATTCAGCGTAATCAAAGGGTTTGTAAAACACCTTAAACGGAATATGTATATTAGGCTGCAAGAAACCGCTTGTAATAATAATATTCTTATCGGAACAGTATTTTTCAAGCAAGCGAATCCAATAATCACCGCCTAAAATATCCATCCTGTAATCAGTAACAATAAGATCCACATCATTATCCAGCAACTGCTTCAGCGCACCCACTCCGTCAGATGCCACAATTACCTGATAGCCTTTTTGCTTAAGAAAATCACGTAAAGTAAGTCGAATTGAATCTTCATCTTCCACAATAAGTATGAGAGACTGAGATTTTTTACCCATCTTCTCCTCGATATTTATCAATCAACTCATGTATTTTGTGATTCAATTGTTCCAAATCCAATGGCTTGGCAAAAAAAGCATCTGCTCCGTTACGAATAATGGCTTGTTCTTCGACAGGATCATTTAAGCCGGTAATAGCTATTATGGCAGGGCTCTGTGCATTACCGTTTTCCTTTAACTTCTGACAGAGTTTATGTCCGTCAATTCCGGGCAAATTTATATCTAAAATGATAATCCCCGGTGAATGCTCTGAAATAAGCTTGCCGGCTTCAAAACCGTCATATGCCTGCAATACAGTATAATCGGGAAACTTTTTTAATAAATATCGTTTAAGTAAATCATTTATATCTTCATCATCATCAACAACCAAAATAATATTCCAGGCAAGTTTTTCATCATCCAGCTGCTCAAGCTCTTCCGGTATTCTCATACCGCGGGAGCTCAAAAAATTGATTAAATCGTCAGCATATACTCGGTACTGTCCACCCGGTGTGATAAAAGCCTTTAAATGCCCGTTTTTTATCCAATTAATTGTAGTCTGGTTGACAACTCCACAGATATTTGCCACTTCAAGAGCAGAAAATATTCTTACCTTTTTCCCATTTTTTGCCATTTTTGTTACCCTTGCCAAAAACTGACTTTTATATATTTCTTCAATTATATACAATTATAATGCTTTTATTTACTATGTCAATGTATAATACCGCAATTTTAAAATTGCACGCTAAAGAATACAAATAAAAGCAATTCTCATTCCATGCGATTATATTTTACTAAATTTAAATTGCAGGGTTGCTTTTTTCTTTAAGAAATGCACAAAATGAAAATTACCGTGAGTGACAATTTTAAATGTGCGGTTACAGATTATCGCTACTTAAAAAATAAAAATTATTCTGATAAATCCGCCTTAAAACTGGTTGGAGATCATTACCGGCTTTCCAAAATGGAACGCAACTGCCTGCTTCGCGGAGTTGTGGAACAAAAAACAAGTACCCAAAGAAAAAACAAGCTTATCGAAGCCAAGCAAATTGAAAATCAGCATTTGGGAATTGATTGGTATAATGTACTTATTACTATAGAAAGCTATTTGAAGGGACATTTTCTCTTTTTAGCTGACGATGGTGTGATAAGAGATACTTCAGCTACTCACGGCAGCTACAGACAAAGTAAAATTACAGATCAGGCTATTGAGATAATCGGCAATACGCTGGTTCGTATTAAACCGGATAAGGTGAGAATAGCTATTGACTCCCCGATATCACACTCCAAAAAAATGGCGGATGATCTCCGTACCAGGCTCACAAGGATATTAACCGTACCCTGTGTTGTTCTGCTCATTCATTCAGCTGATTTTGAACTCAAAAGATACGAAGGAATCGTCGCATCATCAGATTCGGTTATAATGGACAGTGCGGAAAGGATCTTTGATTTTCCGCGTTTTGTTTTACATACCTACTTTAGTTTCCAGCCAAAGCAGCTGGATGAATTTACGCTCAATGGGTAATTGATCTTTTTATTGAGGAAATTGCAAAACTCAAAATATATTAAGTTAGTAAAATACTTATTCTTTATACCATAATAATTTAGCAATTTCCATTTTAGGAGCTTCTTGCAAAAATGTTATTTTTGCAAGAAGCTCTATTATGTAAGAATATTTTTTTGTTTTAATGCTTTGAGGATTAAATTGAGAGGAAATCCTCTTGTTTTTAATCTTCTCATTATCTTTTTTGGATTGTCATCTTTAGCTATCTTAATTTTTTCTAATAATTTCAGAAGGTTGGTGTATTCTTCTTGCTCAGAGTATACGGCAACCGAATCCTCAGCTATTTTTCTTGCTACACCTGTTCGCATTAATCCGGTAAATAAAATAAATCTCCCTTCATAGTGATGCTTAATCCGAGAATCTATCCACATCCTGGCGAACTCTCTATCATCCACATATCCATGCCCTCTAAGCTCGTCTAAAATAAATGAAATATCTTGCTTAGCAAAACCCTTTTTTTCAAGTTTATTCTTAATCTGCCAATATGAATGAGACCTGCGTGAAAGGAAAAGCAATGCTTTTTTTTTAATCTCCAACCTCACTGATTGAGAAAGCAGCTTATTTTTTGTCCGCACATCAATAACCTGGCCCTGGCAAAGAGCTTGGTCTCTAATAATATCATTTAATAAAATAATGTGTGAATTATCTGAGAAAGTTAATTTTCGTTTATTATTCTGTCCAGGCTGTTTAGTAATTGAAACAAGGGTTAAACTAGCGTTTTGAGAATTGGAATCTTCTACGAGCGCCTTTTCTTCCATATTTCTTTCGCTCAACCATCCGCGGATCTCGTGTGAGAAGACCATTACTCTTAAGTGACGCATTATTTGAAGAGTCCGCTTTTACGAGCACACGGGCTATTGCATGTCTTATGGCACCGGCTTGACCGGAAACGCCGCCACCTTTTACTGAAATCAACAGATCATAATGAACTAGATTATCAGTAATTTGCAAAGGTTGTTTTACAATAATCTGATGCCAGGCCAGCGGGAAATACTCATCTAATTTTACTTTATTTATAGTTATTTCTCCCTTGCCTTTTCTTAAAAAAACACGCGCTACCGAGGTTTTTCTTCTTCCTGTTGCAATACTTAAGTTTTTTACCAATTGCATTCTCCTGTATTTAAAAACATAAATTAGATTTCCAATTTTTCCGGCATTTGAGCACTATGCGGATGTTCGGATCCTGCATACACTTTTACATTTCTAAACAGTTTTCTTCCTAAACGCCCCTTGGGAAGCATACCCTTTATAGCATGCTCTAAAGGGAAAGTCGGTTTTTTCTGCATTCTTTTAGCAAGATTTTCATGCTTAATTCCCCCAGGATAACCTGTATGGTGATAATAAATTTTTTGTTGCATCTTTTTGCCAGTAACTCTTATTTTCTCTGCATTTATTACTACAATTTTATCACCGACTTCCAAATGCGGTGTATAAATCGGTTTTTGTTTACCCCTTAAAATGGGCACAACTTTGGCAGCTACTCTGCCCAGTGTTTTTCCATCGGCATCTATTAAATACCATTTTTGAGTAATATCTTTCATTTTCGCAAAAATCGTTCTCATAATATAATACCTTTATTGTGAATTAATATAAGGAGCACATATAGTTACATATTACTCTATTAATGTCAAGCGCCGCGCTTATTCTTCTTTGCTTGCGCTTTTTTCTTCTTTTTTTGCTTCGATTTTGTCTTTAATATCAGCTATCCCAATAAAGAAGGCAATAATTCCTATTAAAAGGGCTAGTATCGGTGCTCCACCTTTGAAGAATACAACAACAAATTGCCACCAATTACAGCCATAAAGTATATCCGCCGGTAAAACCGTCCATACAGCAGCAGCCATAAATATCAAACCAATAATGAGTGCAATCATTAATATACCCCCTTATGCTATTTAATAAGTTCCTTCTGCAAAGATAGTTATTTTTCTAATAATGTCAACTCCTTTTTTGAAGTTTTTTATATGAATACCCTGAATATCAGAAAGCACATTCATGCTCATATACCTATTATTTAGGTTAAAAAAAGAACAAATTTAAAATTGATAGTCCCAACTACTTGCACAATAAGTTTTTTTTTATTAGCTTATGTCTATAATATCTTAACTAAAGGAGTACAAAATGAAGGTCAAAATCGATCCTGATTTATGTACAGGATGTGCACTATGTACGGATAGCCTTCCGGAAATATTTGTAATGGCTGATGATGTTGCTGAAGTGGCTACACCTAATGTACCGGCTGATCAAGAGGCCGCAGTCCAAGAAGCTGCGGATGATTGTCCGGCAGAAGCAATTATAGTTGAATAATGGAGAGGCCCTTTAAAAAGGGCCTTTTAAATGTAAAAAAGTATTTTAATCTTTTCTCTTTTCCTTTCGGCAAGATCATTATTTGACTCAATTCAAATCTTAGCAAAATTGTTTGCCATATTAAAAAAACATGGTACAATTAATAATAGAATGAAACAGTATGTATTCTTTTTGAGCATATTTATGTGCATTTTTATCTTGTGCACCTCTTTCTTAAGCCCCCCCGGAGAACAATTATGGCGCTTTATCACGGGAGGCAGAATCCGTTCCCAACCGGCTGTAGGAAATAATGGAATTGTGTATGTGATCTCCGAAGACAGGTATCTTTATGCTCTTAATCCGGAAGGCGTTGCATTGTGGCAGCGTGATCTCACAGAACGAGTAAGCGATTGTTTTACTATTGGCTATGATGGAAGTATATACGTGGGATTTAAAAATGGAATTATAACTGCCATTAATCCGTGTGGCAAAATAATATGGAACTATAATACAAAAGAGACGCTTAAATACTCCCCCGCCCTCCACAGCGACGGTTCACTTTTTTTTGTAACTGATGAGGGGAATATTTTTGCCCTTTCCCATACCGGAACGGTCCGCTGGAAAAAAAATCTTGCCCTACAACCCTCAAGCAGTCCTGTTTCAGATACTGACGGAACACTTTATCTTCCTCTTTTCAGGCAAGGACTTTTAGCCCTTTATGCCTGGGGAGAAGAAAAATGGCAGCTCTCACTCAGCGGCAATCCTTGTACCCCTGCAATTGCTGAGGACGGCACACTCTTTTTGGGAACTGATGCGGGTAATCTTTACGCCATACATCCTCACGGATGTATCCTGTGGTCATTTACCTTCAACTCAGAAGTCTTAAGTCCTGTTATCGGTATGAACGGTACTATTTACGGTACATTAAAAAACGGGCAGGTGTTTTGTCTTAATAAACACGGCGAATTACTGTGGATAGTGAGCGTGGGGACAGCAGTATCCCGCTCCTGCATCATAGGTTCGAGCGGTACGCTTTATGTTTCTTCAGATGATAATTACATTCATGCTCTCTCCCCCAGCGGTACTGTGCTTTGGTCTCATCAGGTAAAGGGAGAGCTCACACACCTTGTGCTTTCCCAACAAGGCGTTCTCTATGCCGGCTCAAGCGACTGGTCGCTCTATGCATTTCAAGCTGAAAAATCAATGGCAAGCCCTTGGCCTCAATATCAACATGATTCTTCACATTCGGGACAGTCGTTAAGAAAAATAAGAAAGCTCTCCATCGAAGATCTTTACGGAAAAGATCCGGACTTTCTCTATTTTAAAAATCTGTTATTATCTTTTAATCCGCATCTCATGCAAAAAGGACTTGAAGAAATACAGCAAAGGTACGATTGCTTAGCAATAAAATCCAGCAGAGCTTATTTATTTTATCTTTTGGGCAAAGTTACAGATATTAGTATTACGGAAATCGATAA
>Ga0315549_1001873_pt1 | contig 21025 bp, 14 predicted proteins | sample SalMarSW160200MG_FD_203101 | JGI IMG/M metagenome (GOLD analysis project Ga0315549, IMG submission 203101) | Salt marsh sediment microbial communities from the Plum Island Ecosystem LTER, Massachusetts, United States - Salt Marsh Sediment SW1601-200 ... | reverse complement strand
ATACCTTTAACAAACGAGTGAAGAAAACAGATGAAAGAGGGGTTGTCACCGAGTATGAGTATGACGATCACGGCAACCTCACCAGAATGACAGAGGCAGCAGGCACCCCCCATGAGCGGATCACCGAGTACACCTACGACACCGACGGCAACCAACTCACCATCAGGGTACTGGGTGATACAGACACCCCCGAGGCCCTCACCACCATGACCTACGATATCAACGGCACCATGACCTCTATCACCGACCCTGAGGGAAACACCACCTCCTTTACCTATGACATCATGGGAAATGTGCTGACCAAAACAGATGCACGGAACAAGGTATGGACCTATGAATACGATGACATGGGCAGGATGACCTCTATTACAGATCCCTTAAATCATACCACCCAACTATTCTATGACGAAGTTGGGAACAAGATAAAAGAGGTTGATCCGGAAGGAAGAGAAACGCTCTTTGAGTATGACGAACATAATAACCTGATAAAAACTACCGATCCCGCGGGAAATGAAACCTTGTTTGTGTATAACACCGATAACAAGCTCATCCGGCAGACGGACTCAGAAGGAAAGGTGATCAACTATGTATATGACAACGAAGGCAGGCTCACAACAACCATTGACGGAAACGGCAATGAGATCACCATGGAATATGATGGTTCTGAGTCAGGCTGCCCCACCTGTTCGGGTGATTCAAATCAACCATCGTCTATTATCTACCCTACCTTCTCAAGGCGGTATCTATACGATACCAGGGGGAGAAAGACACAGGAGAAGGATATACTGAGTGACACTGAGGAATACGAAACCCTGTTTGAATATGACTCATCCGGTAACCTTATTGCAAAAACAGACAAGGAGGGCAGAACCACCACCTACGAATATGATGAGCTGAATAGATTGATAGAGGTGATTGATCCTTCAGGCAACGAAACCCACTACACTTACGATGACAGGGATAACCTAATCTCCCTCACCGATGCCAACGGCAACACCACCACCTTTGAGTATGACGGGAATAACAGATTAACAAAAGAAACCAGACCCATGGGAGAGGAAACAACGTATCAATATGATAGTGTTGGAAACCTCATCCAAAAGATCGATGCCAAGAACCAGAAAACCGAGTATACCTATAACGATGCAGGGAGGATGATAGAGATACGGTATTTTGATCCTGGTGATCATGTAAATCCTGTCAAAGTTGTTTCCTTCACTTATGACAAGCTTGGCAACCTCATGGGCTATGATGATGGTACCACCTCGGCTACCTATACCTATGATGATGTATACAGAAAAACCTCAGAGAGCGTCAATTACGGGGCATTCCAGAAGACATACTCCTACACTTACTACGCAAACGGCCTAAAGAAGACCTTCATTGACCCCAATGGTACCACCTATACCTACACCTACGATACCAACAACCAGCTCACCGGGGTTCAGATTCCGGGAACTGGCTCCATCACCTACCCCTCCTATACCTGGAATCGACCTGCCAATATAACCCTTCCGGGCGGCAGCACCAAAGAGTTCACCTACGACCCGCTCATGAGGATTAACTCTATCACCGCAAAAGACCCCGGCCAGAATCCTGTGATGAATTATCAGTATACCTATGATAGAATGGATAACATTGTGAGCAAGGTCACCGAGCATGGTGAGTATGCTTACGGATACGACGAATTATACAGGTTAATCTCGTCAGATCCCGCCACAGGCGGGAATGAGGCCTTTACCTATGATGCTACAGGCAATAGGCTAACGGCTAACAGTACCAGCGGGTCTTGGACATATAACGATAATAACGAACTAAACGCTCATAACGATACCTCATACGAGTATGATGACAACGGCAACATGGTCAAGAAGACCATTGGCGGTGCTCTCACAAGCTATGTATACAATATCGAAGATAGGCTTAGCGAAGTGTGGAATGGCGAACCGGAAACCGGCTCTTTGATAGCTTCATACTATTACGACCCGTTTGGACGAAGACTCTGGAAAGAAGTTGGAGGAGTAAGGAGATATTTCCTTTATGCAGATGAAGGGCTGATTGGAGAGTATGACTCCACAGGAACTGAGATCAAGACCTATGGTTACAAGCCCAGCTCAACGTGGACAACTGATCCTCTGTTTATGAAGCAGGATGGTAACTACTTCTTCTACCACAATGACCATCTCGGCACTCCCCAGAAGATGATAGAAGTGAATGGGGCGGTTGCGTGGGAGGCGAAGTATGAGGCGTTTGGGAAGGCAAATATTGAAATTGGTACGCTTGAGAATAATTTGAGATTTCCCGGCCAATACTATGACTCAGAGACCGGCCTCCATTACAACTATAACCGTTATTATGATCCCCAAAATGGAAGATATCTCTCTGCTGATCCAATAGGATTGGATGGAGGAATTAATCTTTATTTATATTCAGAAAATAATTCAATTATTAATTATGATGAAAATGGGCTTCAATGCAAATCGGATGATGATTGTTTAAAATGTATTACATATGCAGAATCAAGAGGAACGGGAAGCACATGTTATAAAGCAATCGCATGGACAATAAAAAATAGAATTAATCATAGTGGTTTTGGTAGCCTAAGCAGTATATGTGATATTGTAAGTTCGAAAGGGCAATATGATGCCCATAATAATTGTAATTGGAAAAGGTGTTGTGGTGAGAAAGATGATAATTGTAAAGATAATGATCCCGACAATAAAGAATTAAATGAAGTAAGTGATGCACTAAAGGACCTTGGTCCTGATCCAACAGATGGAGCAGATTCTTTTAGAAGCGATGGACTCGCATTCAGTTCAAACAAATGGTTTATATTTACTGAAAAAACTGTGCCTGGTTGTGATAGTTTTCGATTTTTTAAAGCAGAACCTAAACCAGCAGAATCAAAACCCAAAAAATAGGAATAAAATAATGAAAATAATTATATTTATGCTAATTTCTTTATTAATTTATTCAAATGCAAGTGCGGAGTCACCTACAATATCGAATCTTATGAGTTCAATAAAATGTGGTGATAATAAAATCATCGATTCAACAATTAAATCGCTAGGAATAGAAAAAGGAATTGGTGGTGGTTTTAAAAAATGTCAAATATTACAACCATGGCTGCCAGAATCTAAGGATATTTATATATTAGCGCTTTCTTGGGATCCACCAGACGGATATATCCTCTTTATTGATGAATCGAGTAAGGTCATTTCCAAGTTTAAAACAGGCTATGTAATTAGTCTTATGCTTCAAGAAAAAGATGATCTAGCATCACCTGATTTGTTGATTGTAAACGGAACCACTGCTTATGGTTCAGGATATCGAAAAAATATGTTTAAAATATTTTCAATAAGTAAAAATGGATTGAATATTATTTGGGAAGGCATCAGCTACTTAAATGACATATATGTAGAAGGTAAGAAAATATATGGTGAGATAGCCTTTGATCGTAATCCTGACCACGGTACATATAAGTTGAAATACGATACTATTACAGAAAATTATTCATATAATGAAGAAACGAAAACATTTGTTATTATTGAGAAAGAAACGAAAACTAATTTGATTAATATCGAGTGAATAGTGTAGGACGAAGGGATACAGGAAGTAGAAGAGAAAAATCTAAATCCTATCTTCAGTTTCTTTTTATGCTTCAAAACGAGCCTCTAATTCCCAAGGCATCTTGGTATTGACCGAACCTCTCATATTTTTCAGAAAATGAAGGGGAGTCCGTTATTATGTATAGTTATCTTTATATCCTTTCTTGTAACCATAAAAACGCAGAGAACTGATGTCACGACAAGCAAGAATTGATTTTTTAAGGATGTGCCAGTGCCCATTAGTCAGAGGCATTGGGCAAAGGCAGGGAGTCAATTAGGTGCTTCTAGATCAGCGATTACGATGGCATTACAACGAAAAGATGCTATGAGGGGTGAGTGTGACTCGTGAAGGGCGTCCCGCAAAGACAGGATCAGGCTGCCACAACAAGGTGCATATGGGAGGAACTGGCAGGGGAGTTCCTTGTGCAGGTGCTGAGGGACAACAACTGGAATCGCGGGGCAGCCGCCCAGGAGCTGGGCATCGGCAGGCAGACCCTGTGGCGCAAGATCAAGAGGATCAATATCCAGCCGCCCAAGCAAGACGGCAGATCCGCCAGATCAAAAAGCGACCGGCAAGACGAGTCCTGCTAGCCTGCCACCCGCCGAATAAACAAAATGTGTGAGTTTGGCATCAATAGAAGCAAGATGTAATCAGGGCCAAGCGTGGATGTGGCAGACATATCACAGGGTTTTGAGGGGGAGGATATCCTAGGGTTTTGGATTAATACCACAAATCTAAACGTTGGCCTTTCTCTTTTATCTATGAGCTTCTTTTTGCCCCATTTTTTTCTCTCCGTTTCCCCGATTCACCGTTTCCCCCTGTCATTGCTTTCCGCTTTCGGCTTTCACCTTTGAGCTGCTACTGCTATCAGCTCACTAGCTCATAAGCTTATCAGCTCTCCCCCTTCCCCGCTTTTCACCTCGGATCATCTTCGGCTTCCCGGCGCCCTCCACTCGGGATCAACCATCCGGAAAAACCATTTTCCGCCGATCATGAAGCAGACCTTCTTTTTGATTCCCAGGCTGGTATCGACCTCCTGGCCGACAGGAACACCCGGGATTCTCGATCTCTTCTTCGGTTTTCCGGATTTCATCCTCGCCATAAGGCCGTCGCTCCATCACTCTAAAAAAGCCAGTCTAAGGATAATGCGGCTATGGCTGAAAAATCAAAGAAGGGAGGCACAGAGTGGCAGGGCAAGGCAGGAAAAATGCGTGGGCTGGTTAACCAGCAGTCACGCAGGAGGTTGCTTCTTTGAGATTGACTTACAGGATATGACAGCTGGCAGAAAAGTTGAAGGGCTTTTCGGTTGGCATATATCAGGTTTTTCAGAGGGATGAAATATTGTGGGTTCGGCAAGATACCTCAGATTTAAGGCGCAAAAATAAAGCTCAGTTAGATAGCAGAGATCTGCAATTTTATAAGCTGACGAAGGAACGTTCATGATGATAACTGACGAAATTGCTTGACAAAACTGGCGGGAGGGGTAGAAAAAATTTATGAGCGCAGAAAATACTGAGCAGGCTTTGGCGGCCATCAACGACGAGGGGCTTTTTGAGCGTTTGGCAACCGCTATTTTAAGGGAAGCCAATCCGACCTATGGCTCGCTCGCTCATCCAGGCGTGAATGTCAAGGGCAAGACGGTCAAGTCGCCTTTAGACGGAATTTGCTTCGTAGAGGGTGCTGATCCCCCCCACATGATCGCTGTCCATCACACAACCACCGCGCGTAAAGATCTGAAGAAGAAGTGGTTATATGACCCCTCCAAAGCCAATTCCCGCAAAGGGTCGCAGCCTAAAGCGCCCCCAGGTGATCTAATAAAGACAGCGGCATTGGTAGCGGAAGAGCGGAAACGTACGCCGAATTTGCGCGCGACGCTAGTTCTCACGACCAATGAAGAACCAGAGGAAGCTTTGGTTCGCGCCGTTGACGCGTCAGGGCGTGATCGAGGGCTGGAAATTGATCTATGGCCACGCTCCAGGCTGAGCCATTTCCTTGATAACCAGCCCAGCGGTCAGTGGATCCGTCACTCGTTTCTGAACATTGAGCAGGAACGACTATCCGCCGAGTTGCTCCACGAGCTTTCCATAAAAAGTTTGGAGGTCCAGAGGCCGCTGGACAATCAGGCAGCCTGGGTTCCACGGGCGCTCGACGCCGCACTGACCACCAGTCTTTGTCACGACGTGACATTCCTGGTGGCGGGTTCTGGATTAGGTAAGTCAGTAGCCTGTTATCGAAAGCTAGCCGCACATGTGAAAGGCGGTGGATTCGGAATTGTTTTGCCCAACGACTCAGTCGCCTCAGCAGTAACCCTTGAACAGGCGGTCAAAAAGACGCTTTGCCAACTCCATCCGCCTTTGGCTGTGGAGAGTACGTCGGTTTTATCGTTGTGTTCGCCCGATCATCCATTGCTCTTGGTAGTCGAGGATATCAACCATTCTGGGCAAGCGCAACTCTTGGTGGAAAAGCTCGCCAGCTGGAGTCGCGCGCTGGCGAATGATGATGAAGGCGCTTCGTCCCGCTGGCGCCTCTTATGTCCTGTATGGCCTGAGATACTCGTATCCTTGGGAGATCAGGCACGGAAGCGCATTGAGCCACTTATCATAACGGCCGAGGGCTTTACTGAAAGCGAAGGTTCTGAAGCCGTTTTGGCCAGGGCACGGCTGGATAATCGCGAAATGAGTTATCTGAGCGCCCAGGCGATTTCTCGTGCGCTCGGTCACGATCCTCTCCTCATAGCTCTCCATGACCAAAAAAAGACACCTGATCCACACCAGATCATCAGTCAGTTTGTCGAAGGATCTCTTTCACGTATCGCGGCGATGACAAAGGATCACCCGGCCGCTGACTACCGTCAAGCGCTTCGTGAGCTTGCAGGAGAGATGCTAGTAAACCGCAAGATTGAACTCCACTGGGGCGAGGTTAAGGCCTGGGAAGGACTAGAGAAAGATGCTTTGCATTTGCTCGCTCGTCTTGCAAACCACGGTGAACTGATCCGGTATACGGGTTCATCGGCCGACCAAAGGCTCTTGTTCCGGCATGACCGCGTACGCGACTGGCTTCTTGCTGACGCCGCAGCCGAACTGGAGCGCCGAGGCCTCCTGGCGGAAGATATAGTGGCAGAACCCTATTTTGCGGAGGTTATGGGCACAGTCCTCGTTTGGGGGTACTCTAAACCAAGCTTTCTTCAACGCGTCGCATCTTCAAACCCTCTTGCCCTCTTTTGCGCACTACGCCTTTTCGGCCAAGTCAGCGAACCACATCATGAAGCCATTCTCCAATCGATCAATGATTGGCTCGACGATCCAGACACACACAATCGGTCCAACCTTCATTTAAGGTTTGAAGCATTGGCCGTGTTGGCCGGAACAGACTGCTCCGAGGTCCCTGCACTGGTCCGTAAATTCCGCGACCGAACAAGAAGCGGTCAACTAGCCCGGCTGCGTAACGGGGATTTCTCCGGTGGAATAGAACTCTGCAGCCACGTAGAGCCAGGTATTATAGCCCCTTGGCGAGACATCCAAATAGAGCACGCAAAGCTCCGCTATGGCTTCAACCTAACTAAGGCCTTAGCCCACTTCCTAAGGCGCACGGATTTGGACAGTCCTGCGAGGATAGGTGCTTTGCGTCTGGCCGGCCATATCGCTGATAATAACTTGGCGGCGGCAATTGATGCATGCTGGACGGCCGATGAGGAGCGCGATGATCATCTATCCGACTATCTTTGGGCCTTTGGAGAGTGTTGTGGAGATGATCCGACGCGCTACCTAGAACCAGTCTGTGCTGCTTGGGCCGCGCTTTCAGATCATTCTGACAACGAAGCCTTGCCGTCGTCACGTGATGAGGTTGTGGATAGCGAACTTCGCTGGGCCTTCCACAGATGGCCGCCTCTTGCTGCAATCGATTACTTAATTCAGCGTGGCTCACAAGACGACTTAAAAGAGCAAATTACCTATATGCTTCATGGCATGGACCACCCAAAGGCGGTCTTGTTCGTAGTCCAGGAGCTCGCGGCTGTTCAGCGACGCCTTGAGGGGACTAAGTTGTTTTCACCTTTTGCTATGTCGGCGAGGGACGACTGGCGGCGTGCCCAGCAGGACTTCGGCCGTCCGATGTCAAAGGCCTCTCGTGATCTCCTGCTTGGGCTTTGGCGAGACGAAACAAATGACAATCACCTGCGTGCCCAAGCCTTTTCACTTTGGGCGGCAACTCAAGATTCTAATGACATAGATGTGCTCCGCGCTGCGAAGCCATCGGATGAACTGGCAGATAACATCCTCATGGCACGGTTGATTCGTGGAGACCAGAGCGCAATTCCGGCGATGATCGAAAAGCTGGCAACGGATGACCATGGTTACTGGTGGCAGTGCGGCCGGTATCTTTGGTCGCAGGAACTCACTAAAGCTCTGGATGAGTTCTTAGTTAGGCGCGGCACACATGCAAAGGGAAAGTGGGACGAGTTCTTCGGAGCAGACTGGATTATCTATGAGATGATCATGGGATTGCCACGGGATGAGGCTGAGAGGATTCTGTTGAAACATTGGTCCCATCTCCGATTCAGTCCTTATTTCGTTCAGACCGCATTCTATGTCTCGACGCCGCCTCTCGTCGATGCTGCACAAGCTGCCATTAATGAATGTCCAGAACCTGCCAAGTTAATGGCACATCTGAGTATGCACTTTGGGATTCGCACCAGGAACCGACCAGGACTCACCCGTGAAGAGCAAGTGATTGTACTCGCCCCTTGCCTTCACCTCTTATCGCCATATGACCTCAGGGAATTATGGGAAGCATGCAACGACCGTGGCTGGTTCACCATACGACGAGATCTCTTGGACAGTCATGTGGAATCGCCTTGGAAATGGGATCGCGACCATGCCAAATCAGAGTTCGAAAAAATGGTTACCGAAAATAAGCACTTTGTATGGATCGGTCATTGGATTGACAACTTTTTTAAGGCTGGTGTTTCCTGGAGAGAGATTCTTGCAACGATGAGGGCGTGGCTGGATGAACAGCGCACAATTGAGGCTTTACAACTCGTGGCTGCAGCTATCGAGCTCAGAGGCACACGCGAAGACTTGTGCGCGCTGAGAAATTATGAAGGTATGCCCGAAGCAGCCAAGGATCTAATTGCGGACACCCAATTCGCCGTTCGCAGGCGAAGTATCAGATAGGTACCGAAACGGAGAAGTTTTTAAATACTTGCTTGCCTACAATAGATCATGCTTCAAAAAACTTGCGTATAGGGGACGCTCGTGCAGAACGTGCTTTACTTTCCCCCTTTCCTGTGACAAGATGATCAAATTATGCCACGATTACCTCGCTTAGATGCCCCCGGGGTGCTCCATCATGTCATGGGCCGGGGTATTGAACGACGGAAGATCTTCCTGAACTCAAAAGATCGTAATGATTTTATCGCCCGGCTCCAGCACTTGGCAGATGACAGATCCATGACCGTGTATGCCTGGGCGCTGTTACCAAATCATTTCCACCTCCTCTGCAAGACCGGAAAGCGACCCTTATCATCGAGTATGCGCAGGCTCTTGACCGGCTATGTGGTGAACTTCAACAAACGCCACCGACGCCATGGCCACCTTTTTCAGAACCGATACAAATCCATCGTATGCCAGGAAGATGCGTATCTGCTTGAGCTGGTCCGCTACATTCACCTGAATTTGCTGAGAGCAGGGGTAGTAACAACTACCGCCCAGTTGAACAGATCTCCCTGGTCAGGTCATGCTGCGTTGGCAGGATATGTGGACAGGGACTGGCAGGATACCCAGTATGTGTTGTCATTTTTTGGGATCCCTCCTGAGTCGCGAAAAAACTATATAAGATTTGTGGAACAAGGCGTTGACCAAGGAACAAGACCTGAGCTGGTGGGAGGTGGCCTGATCAGGAGTATGGGCGGGTGGTTTGAGGTGTTGGCTTTAAGGAGAAGCGGAAACAAGGAAGCATCGGATCAGAGGATACTGGGCGATGGTACCTTCGTAGGCCAGATATTGGAGGAGATGGACGATATGGGGAGGCAGAATCTGCGCCTGACAAACCCAACAATGGATCTGGCTGTCTTGGCAGAGAAGGTATGCGAGGTTCATGGGGTCAACTCTGGGGAACTTCGCTCCGGGAGCCGGAGGGCTGAAATCGTGGAAGCTCGCCGGGTCTTCTCTGTGCTGGCGGTCAAGGAGTTGGGATATTCCGGTGCCGCGGTTGCACGATATCTGGGAGTGACAAACTCGTGTGTCACGAGGGCCGTTTCAGCAGAAGAGGCCCCTGAGAAAAAGAGATATATCTGAGGATCTATGCACGTTCTGCACGAGCGTCCCCTATTATGGCACATTTGCTCTTATCGAACGGAAGACCGGCAAGATAATAGACTTCAACGAGTGGCGTAGGGGCGCCACTTAACAACACCATGTGAGGGATATAAAATCCGCTCCGCTCTATTTTTATCCCTGATAATGGTCGTTAGAGAGTTAATAATCAGATGCCGCGCAAAAAGACACCAAAGAAGCAGCCTAAGATTGAAAGTCAAGAGTTATTGGCGGAAACCGGTCGTCGCGGTTATGAAATGATCCGACTGAGCCGAGTGAAATACGAAGAAAACCCATACACTTTTATCGACTTGCGAATTTTTCAATGCGGGTACGAATTTGCTGATGAGAAAGAATTTGAGGTTTATCACCCCACTAAGAAAGGAGTTCAATTAAAGGAAGACCAATTTCAACGCCTTATAGGAAAATGGACATTAGTGCCGACGCTATTGTTTCATCCGATAATAGTAAAAAAAGCCTATCCTTCGTTGCGGCGTGAAGAGTTTGATACAGCTGTGTTTCGTGCTTTTAAGGCTGTTGAAGTACAGGTCCGGAAGCTTACTAAATTGCCCGCTGATGTGGTTGGGACTCCCTTGATGCGAAAGGCATTTGACCCAGAATCTGGATTACTAGCTGACAAAACAGTGCCCAAAGCGGAACGGGAAGCACTGTCGCATTTGTTTGCAGGTTCAATCGGATGCTACAAGAACCCTCATAGCCACCGAGACGTTGAGTTAACATTTAATGAAGCATTTGAAATGTTGTTAGTTGCCAGTCATTTATTGCAGGTGCTGGATCGTGTAAGGAAAAACTCTCGGCTGCACAAGGAACGCTCATAAATTCGCGTCCTGTGAGCCAAAGCGTTATCTTATCATACGGCACGCTCGTGCAGAGCGTGCTTAGCGTATTTTGTGGCATGAAATGAACTGCTTTGTCGGCGTCACGGATAATGAGGTAGGAGTGACCCAAGGCGCCCTGGTGCAATATGCTTCGCCCCAGAGGAATAGGCTTCGCATTACACAGGGCAAGCAAGGCTGAAGGCACAGGGCACTATGATCTAATCGGGAAAAGTCGAATCGTGAAATGTCCTTCCTTGTGTGCCGCGCACATCCTCGCTTCGGAAGAAACCCCCTCCCCACCATATAATTCGAGTCGAACCTCGCACTGCTGCAATCGACATTCTAACATTGATGGTGACAGACTAAGCTGCCAGGAAAATCTGAAAACGCCAATTATGGCGAGAGATGCCGAAGGTTTTCCGGCTAGCAATGAAGTGTTCTTGATAAAAGCCAGCCAAGTTGATACAATTCCCCATGCATTTTGAAATAATTGGCGATATTAAGGATGTTGAAATCTTAGCCGTCGGAGGCCCCAATTCACATCTTTTCTGTCAGCTGTCAGCTATGAGCTGTGAACTTCTTTTCGCTTTGAGCTATGCATGCCCCGTGGAATTTTCGCCAGAAGGCGGAAGCCCCTTCTGCTAATAAACAGAGGGGCATATTCCACTGGGGAGCTATGAGCCTTGGGCTATACTAAATTACCCACATCCAATCCGTATATCTCCTTAAATATTCCAGTTGCTTTTTCATCCCTATGCTGGTATTAAAAATAAGTACTTGATCAGGTGGATAGATTTTAGGCTGAAGACTGTTAGGGAAAACGGGGATACTGCGTATTGTGGAGCCATGGTTGCTGCGAGAAACTGCTGTTTCTTCAACAACGTACGCCGTTGCCCTTCTGATCACTTTAGCCTTCAGTCTAAACACCTTCAGGCTGACTACTTGAGTAGTCACAAAAACAATTTCCTTTCTCCATCTTACCAACGCATACTCAACCGGGCTATGAGCGATGAGCCATGAGCTTCTTGCAGACCTGAACCTTGAACGGTGAACCTACTTTTCCTTTCGGCTTGTATCTATGAACGTACCATAGCCATCATGATCAAGGCTGGCTCTCCCGGCAGGAGCGCTGTTAGAATGGGCAGGCAATAAGTCAATGAATTCAAGAACGCAAAAAACGGTTTGGCGCCACTATCCTAAGAGAAATGAACAAGACCATCCAGATGATAGCCCAGATTTGCGAAGAGCACCGTTTTCGGGAGAAACTCCTTTGCGTTCCCTCCTACTCCATCGGCCACCAGATAGGTGAGTATCTGGCTAAAACAGATGTGTCGTGGATTAACCTAAGAATAGCTGAGCAAGGGTCAAACGGAGAGCCGTTCATTGTTACGGTAAGGTGATGGATAGACATGAAGCCAAATATTTTGTCAAGAGTGCAGACACCGTTCTCGTATAATGCGGGATTTTCCAGACTTCTGTATAGTATGCAAATATGGGGTTATCTAGTTAGAAAATGCTCAAGAACTCAAAATTGGACTCGCAGATCTCAGAATATTCGCAATTAGGAAAAAACTATATACTAACTGGTTCAGGCATGTCGATGCAAACGGAAACGAACACCGCTGCGAAGGGCAACGCGTTTGAGTCCCAGATCTATCAACTTATTTGCGACCTTCTGTCTCGGGACCAGTTCTTCGTTAAGCGCGAGTGCTGTAAGGTTTTTCGCAAGAAGGGGTACTATTCCAGGGATCGCGGCAAGAATATCATCTTTGATGTATCTGTCGAAGTCGTTCTCCCGGAAGAAGACAACTACTCTCTTCTCGTTCTAGTCGAGTGCAAGAACTACGGTAGCCCAGTTCCCGTCGATGATGTCGAGGAGTTTTTTACAAAGGTCCAGCAGATATCCGGCGCAAATGTCAAGGGAATTGTCGCAGCAACAAGCTCCTTTCAAGAGGGTGCTTTTGCATTTTCCAGGTCAAAAGGAATTGGGCTTCTGCGCTACTTCGACGCCTTCAATTTCAAGTGGGTGCTTCCTAGAACATCGCCTTCGGCATTGGTATCGCATCGATACGCTCGAGATGAATGGAATTATGCGTGGAAGGGGTTGTCCCAAGAACATTACGCAAGCCAGCGCTTTGACTGTTGTGGCTACTCCGCAGGCAGGTATACCGTTTCCATTAACCTGTTCCTGCGTTCGCTCGTCTTTGACCACGCCGACAACGAATTTGCTGGTCTCATTCGAAATGTTGTCAACGAGGTCTCGCAACCTCGAAGTCAAGTCCCGCATCGGGAAGAGGAGGATTTAGAGGAAGTTGCTTTTAATTTTCTCGAGAGAACAGGATATTCGGGAGGCAGGGTATCCTTAGATTCCGTCTGCGAGGCTCCTATCACGGAACAGGGATTGGAGCTTAAGTACGTTTCTTTGCCAGACACTGGCGAAAGAGGGACCCTCATTCTGGGGACAATACACTTCTCACCACTTTGCATTACAGTGTATGAATCGCCCGACATAAGCAGGGAGCGCCAGCGATTCACATTAGCCCATGAGTTGGGGCATTTGCTTCTGGGACATCAGGAATTCTTGTCAAGCGAATACTGTGAAACAGACGACATAGAGGTAGAGAAGTCTCCTGACCTTGGGATCAAGGACATTGTTCGAATGGAATGGCAAGCAAACTACTTCGCGTCTTGTTTGTTACTTCCAAAGCGCTATTTCTTAGAGGACTTCTACAGGATTGCGGATTCACTCGACATCAGGGATCGTGGCTTTGGTTTTATATTTCTCGACGGACAGAGAGTCAACCGAGACGCATATTTCAATGTGTCTGGACCTTTGATGCGAGACTACGGCGTCTCGAGAACAGCGGTGAAGCTACGCCTTAAGAGATTGGGGTTGCTGAATGAGGCAAGCGCCTAAGCGCGTGGAGAGCGACACGGCAACACGCTTCGCGTCTTACCATGCCCTCACGCTCGGCACTATAGGATGTATTGAAACATGATGCCTCTTTCTATTCCCCTCAAAAGGGCTTTTAAATGGATAATCTGAGAAACGACCTTATAATTGCTTTCCAACAAGGTAATTTTCTCCAAGTCGTTTATGATAAGTCATTAAGCGAATCCGGGAATCGAAGTGCTCTCAAGGAAGAACTGGTTAGCATGCATAATGATAAACTGATAGATGTCATTGCTTGTTTCAGGGCCTTAGAAAACAATCCAGATACTACCTACGATTTTTTTCTGACCCGCCACATTCTCGAAAAAGCTCTCCCACACATCAATGCCCCCGTGAAACCTGTTATGGATTGCGTCCTTCATCTGGTCAGGGAGGCAGGCCAAGACATGGCTGCAGGTACACTCTTCGACCCTTTTATTGACTTTTGCGCAGCTGAGCCATCTCGCCCAAAAGAGTCTCTAAGGCAGATAGAAGCATCCATTGATCAATTAGCTGATTTACTAACACCTACTGTTGTTGCTGGGGCTCGCATTGACGTTAGATACTATCTCAATGAGGCTATTCGACTTACAGCGCATGAGAATATCGAAATTCGTAAAAGGGCCATCTTTTCTTTAGGAAGAATTCAATATCCTCAGGGAACCAACTTATGTGAATCCGCACTTGCCTGTTTAGAGTTGTCCGGTACCAAAGAGACCGACGATCATCTTTTGGGTAATCTCATAAAATCAGCCTTCAGTTTATATAAACACGACAAGTCACAAATAGAGCGCACCATTGATCTTATCAATAGCGCTTTGTCACAAGGAGGCGACTACGCTCTGCATGCGGCGTCAGAATTATTCGGCTTCGATTTTAATGAACTCCCTGAGGCCTTATTGGATGCTCTACTTAATCATCTACGGCGAGTCAGACCTCAGAACAAAGGCACACTGGACAACATTGACTATGGCTTAATCAAATTAATTAATCGAGAAGATCCAACCAAAGGTATTGAGTTTCTTGAAGCCGTTCTGTTAGCCAACCCCAATGACGTATCAATGGGTATATTCGATAGCGTTATTCGAGGACTTTACAAGAACAAAAAAGTATTTAGTAAATTACTGACGAAGTGGTTCCTGCGGGGTGATAGAATACTTTGCGAAGGTATACGTGCAGTAGTTAATAAGGCCAGTGACCGTAATATGCTGCTGCAAATAGATCCGTCAGAACTGGTTTCTATGGACCTAGTGCATATCGTCTTCCTTGCCAGAAAAGCCATCGGCTATTTATTCTTCAATCCAGTTACCGCTGCAAGCGTCATCATTTCTTTGATGCACCATACGAACGAGGATGAAACATTACACCAGCTTGGTACGCTTTTTTTTGACCCTTTGCTCCTCAATTTTCCTGGCAAGGTGAAAGATTACCTAATCCAACAAGCAGAAAGCGAATCAGGGAAAGCCAAAACAACGATTGAAACAGCGCTTAAGACTTTTGATGAATATCTGGATGATTTGAAATCAACCGGGGTAATCCCTGAGTTACACCCAACTCAAACGCAAAGAGATGCACACCGACGCCACTTCTCTCGGCTTATGTCAGAGTCATTTAAAGAAGCAGAAAAAGAATCTGTTATTTTGTCTCTGGTTTCAAAGTCTGTATTGCTTTACGGCAGAAAGTCGATCAATTACGTTTATGGCCCTGATGGTAAATCCAACAGAATGGAAATTCCATTGCATAGTCACGGTACCGAAATGGAAATTCCACGGTTTCAAAACATTGACCCCTTTGGCTTGGATTACATGCTGCGGATTTTTAGAGCGGAACAGATAAAAGCATGAAGCTTATCATTAGACAATACTTAGCCTCACTCAAGGAGCGTGATGAGCTGGATGCAGTGCTCCCAGACCTATTAAGCCAGCTCGGGCTCAATGTCTACTCTCGTCCTAGAAGAGGAACTCGACAAGACGGCGTTGACGTTGCTGCTGTGGGCAGCCTTGATGGGGGTGCAGAAAAGGTTTACTTGTTCTCAATCAAACCGGGAGATTTAACCCGGAGTTCCTGGGATGGAGATCCGGTTCAATCTCTTCGCCCTTCTCTCAATGAGATTCTGGACGCCTACATTCCCAACCGCTTACCTGATGAACATAAGGATAAAGACGTAGTTGTTTGCCTGTGTTTTGGGGGAGATATTCAGGAGCAAGTGCGGCCACAAGTCGAAGGGTATATAAAGCAGAATAAGCGAGACAATCTAACGTTTGAAGAATGGAATGGAGATAAGCTGGCTTCATTAATTTTATCGAACTTTTTGCGTGAAGACCTACTGCCACCACACGCCCGCTCGCAATTGCGCAAGTCGCTCGCGTTACTGGATGAAGCTGAAGCATCATATCAGCACTTTTCTGCCTTAATCAGATCTCTTTCCAGTACAGAAAGCACAAAGTACAAAGACCAGATCACAGCAATCCGGCAAATAAATATCTGCCTATGGATACTGTTCGCCTGGGCCCGTGATGCAGGCAATATGGAATCGGCTTATCTATGCAGCGAACTTGCGTTACTTCATGCCTGGAAGATTGCAAAAGAATACTATGTAAAAAGAACGAAAGCCGCAAAGGAGGTCCAATTAGCTTTCCAATCAATATTGATCGCCTATCAGCAGATCAGCTCGCGGTACTTTGGTGAGAGAATTCTGCCGCATACCCATAAACGACATGCTTTATCTGCTGCAGTTCAGGCTTCGTGTAATTTAGACGTTAACATGAAATTATTTGATATATTGGGCCGCTTAGCTATAGGCGGCATTTGGGCCTACTGGAGCACACAGCATGTTGGTGAAGATGAGACGGAAATTCTTGAGCAAATGTGGGAAGAGGTGCGGTCCTTTTCGGTTGCGGTTAAACAATTAATTTCGAATAACCCAACATTGTTATTGCCCATAAAAGATGACCAGGGGATCGACATATCTATCGCTGTATTGCTGCTATTTATCGATAGTAATAATCACAACGACATCAAAAAATGGCTTTCTGAACTCGTTAAACGAGCAGACTTCGCCTATAAAATACATGGGCAATATCCCTGCAACTTATCGAGCTATACTGAGTTGCTCGAACACCCACAGCAAAACAGCGAGAACTATCACCAAGAAGTGACCAGTGGCAGCATCCTGTTTCCGATGATCGCTTTATATGCATCACTGCTGGGTGATAATGATCTTTACAACCAAGTTCAGTCCATTAAAAAAAGTCATCTAAGCCATTGCAACTTTCAGTTTTGGTATCCGGATGAATATTCTGAGGAGCACTTTTACACTAACAGCGATGCACATGGAGCTACACTTTCTCATGCATGCATTGATCATTCACCAAATGAATTCGTAAATCAAGCTTTCACAGAGTGTGATACTACCCCACATTTTAAAACACTTTCTGCGGTTGAGATTGGTTTGTGGCCGCTAATTCTTGTGGCCTGTCGGCATTATCGCATCCCCGTTCCGTTGCATTTAATGGAGGGGCTTCGTGAATCTCTACAATCATCATAGTTAGCTAATGCAAGTGTGATAAGCCTAAGAAGATAAATTCAGGTGACGAAAAGCAGCGCACCTGATTTGCAGCGTGTGTGCCGCGCATGGCACAGAACTAACGAGGAGAAAGTCCTCGTGCCAGGTATTCGTGGAGCCGAAGGCTAGGAGCTCGCCAGAGGCGAGTAAAAAGGGCAAGGGCGTCGTCTGAGGAGGGGTCTGGAGGAAGTCCAATCCAAAGATGCAGGGCAAGCCTGTCCTGGACTTGAATACAGTAACCGGATCTGTGATACGTGATACGCGCCGCTCGTGCAGAGCGTGCTTAGCGTATTTTGTAGAATTCCGGGACGTCCATTTTTAAATAAGGTCCTTCACACTTTTGCATGGGCCATACCATATGTAGTGGTATCTAGGGATGACCCAGTTACTGACAAAATATGGGCATACAGATCAAGCCCGCCACAATGGAAAAGTATTGCTTTGCGGTAATGTTCACGGTTTCGAAAACCACAGGCCATCTGCTTGATGGTTTGTATCTTACTGTTCAACCCTTCAGTCACGGCATTGGTGATCCGGTGTTTGAAGTAGGTCAGGATATTGGAAAGGTGGCTTTTCAAGGTTTTCGCTGCCTTTATCATCGGTTTCAGACGACTATGGGTAGCCCAAAAATACCAGCGCTTAAAGTACTTCGCAGCGTTCTTCGGATAGCGGTACTCCCAGAAACGCCGCAGCGATTCCTTAATCGCCCACGCCTTGGCTGTTTTCAATTTCATCTTCCGGATCTCCTCAAACTCTCCCTTTCACCACTCAGGAATATGCTCCTCATTCATAAGCCACAGGTGCTTGGTTCCCTTCAGAAACTCCTCTCCCTGTGCCATCAACAGCTTATGCTCGTGCCGTCTCACCTTATCTACGGCGTCTGTCACCTGTCGGATGACATGAAAACGGTCAAAGACGATCTTCTCCTGCGCATCAGGAACGCGGGCTTTCGTGGCAGCAATATAGGGATCCCACATATCCATGGCGATAGCCTTCATGCCGCGCAGCTCTTTCTTCGAAAACTGATCGTAGTAGCCCTCAAGGCTCTCTTGCCGTCTGTGATAGGGGACATCCTATATCGCCCCTGTCAAGAGAAAAAGTGAATAATTAATAACTCTAGTAATATCAATAAGATACAAAATATTGCTTAATTTGAATGCACCTATCCTCAGCCCATTGTTGGGTTTTGTATTCGGCGAGTCTCTCGCTCCAAGTGAACCCTTCACCTCATCGTTATCAGTATCCGGTATATCCCTCTAGGGGGGAGCACCAATCATCCCTTATCCAGGTTGTAGGGTTCAGCGAGAGGCCCTTCATTGTCCCTCCCGAGGTCCTTGAATGGCCTCAACGTTGGTGCCCGGGCTCTCTCGCCGAAAAAGGAAAATCTCTTAATCTATTTTAGATACTCAGGATTAAATGGCTCCTTTTTCTTCATTAAGGTCCAGGCGATAATCAAGAGCTTGGCAGCCAGCTTCACCCTCATCTTGGTCTTGATCCCTTTCTCCTTTTCCCTTCCGCGAAGTGTATGGGTGTAGTAGACAATAAAGTGTTTGTTTCTGGTAGAGGCGATAAGGGCCGCCTGATACAGGGCATACCTGAGATAGGCCTTTCCCTTCTTGGAGAGTACCGGGGTGGCAGCATCCATTGTCTTTCCACTCCTATTGGCACTGAGATCTAAGCCCGCCATCTTGAGCACCTGAGCCCCGGTGGTGAAGCGAAAGGGATTGCCGATGGCACTAAGGAGCTTTGAGGACACATCAGGGCCAAAGCCTGGGATGGTGAGCAGATAGCGGTATTCAGGAAACTGAAGACAAATACCCTCGATCTTCTGATCGGTGGCACGAATAGCGTCTCTGGTATGCTCCAGTGTTTCCACCATCACGGTGGCCTCAAATTCCAAGGCTTCACCTGCCTCACAGCCAATAGAGTGAACCGCCTTCTCCCATATTGCGGTGAGTCTTTTCTGCTGGGCTATGCCCCTTGTGCAAGGGCAATCAACTGCGCGAATTGCCCATAGTCCATTCCCGCAATCACTGAGGGATTCACACACCACCTCACCACTGCCAGCCCGTCGGACTCCGATTGCCCGTAGTATCGATCCAGCTCAGGAAAGTACTGGGCGAGAAGGTGGTTTCTGATCCGTGCCCTTATTCCATGCTCCTGTTTCTTTAACCTCCTTTTAAGGGATACAAGGCTCCTGAGCTCCCTCAATGGCAGGGAAGGATAGTCGTAGAAGAGACATTTCCCCTGGCTGATGAGATCTGCCACATTGGCAGAGTCCTTGGTGTCATGCTTATCCCATCGGCCATCCAGGAGTTCTCTGTTTCTCTTCACTGCCACACCAGAGACCAACACCACCCCATGACTACCCTTGATTAAGAACTCCCCCAGTGGCTTGTGGTAGTTGGCGGTGGGCTCAAGGCCGAATACGGTCTTAGTCAGGCCATGCTGTACCTTGACTGCTTCTGCCTGGATGAGGAGCTTGTCAAAGCCCTCTCTGGTGTTTTCAAAGACCAGTCTCTTCAAGAGTGTTGTTCCGGTGGCTGTGCCGAAGAAGGCGTGGTGCCGGTCCTTGGCTATATCAATGCCCACGATCAGATACTCCTTTGATCCTCGAATCTCTCTCTTTAGTTGACGGAAATCCTCTAGCCTGCTATGCTCTTTTACATCCATCTGAAACCTCCTTTGTTAAGATTATTGTTTGCTTTCACCTTCTTCTTAACAGGAGGTTTCTTTTTTGGGTAGCTATGAAATACTTTTTTTCTATGCTATGAGGGGGAGTGTAAACCTTTGATACTTTTATATATAACGCTCGTGCAGAGCATGCTTTACTTTTTCGGCCTTTGAATACGTAGTTGACTTTGTTTACCAAATTATCAATGATTTCTAAAATGAGAACCGGGAAACGGCAAAGAATAGAGCAGAGAGAGACAATGCCCGGGCAGGCTAGGTTTGATGCCCGCCTGTCTCGCTTGAGGCTCACTATGGCGGACAAGCATCCGGTACCCTTCGCCATGTGATCGTCGGGATTCCCTTGGCAGAGGCAGGTCGTCAGATGGGAGTTTCGCCCTCGGATGTTTTCAAGCTTATCCGCCGGAGAAAGAGTAATTCAACATAGTCAACTACGTCCCATAGTTAATTACTGAAGGAGGCACAGGAGTACCCCAAATGACTGATGAACAACTTATGGAAGCCGTCAAAGGCATGGGGCAAGAAGTGACAGAAGAGAATAAGAAGAACATGAGGGAGATGATGGAGAAATCGAGAACGATGCTCAAGACCATGAAAATGAAAGGTTTTTCCACCGAACTTCACACAGATGTCTCATCTCCCGAACTAAACGAGAGCGACTTCAAGTTTGCTCTGCCGGAAGGCACAGTTCTCAAAGATTCCCTGTTTGGCGGAATGTTCGGCGGAAACACAGGGATTTCTAACAAGAGCATGATCCATGACAAGCTATAGCCGCGCTTTACGCGTCTCTTGCTTGCGGGTTATGCTCGTCGTTCGCTGACAAAACTGCTATCATGAAAACATAATTGGGGACGTACATTAGATTATAAGTTAAAATGATAAACAATATGTCGGGAAGAATAGGTGTTAGGTCGCAACATTCACTGGACACGAAAACGCTGGTTGAATCAGTTGAGAGTGGGGACGCAAATGACGTCTTTGGATGGTGCGCTCTGCATGCCATTGGATATTCTGACAATCGGGCAGTAACGTGAAATAAATTTCAATTTGCGAGAATCCCAACAAGGGAAACTTTTTC
>Ga0315549_1001863_pt1 | contig 21051 bp, 18 predicted proteins | sample SalMarSW160200MG_FD_203101 | JGI IMG/M metagenome (GOLD analysis project Ga0315549, IMG submission 203101) | Salt marsh sediment microbial communities from the Plum Island Ecosystem LTER, Massachusetts, United States - Salt Marsh Sediment SW1601-200 ... | reverse complement strand
ATGAAAAGTGAAGTTGAACTAAATAAAGCGAAATGGCTGGTTGAGCCGGGCTGCGTCGTCCTTGTGACAACCGGCACAATGGCAAACCCGAACGTGATGACCTTTAGCTGGCAGACACCCGTCAACAGTGCCGACCCCTGCCTAATATTGTTGGCCATAAGCCATATCAGGCATTCATACGATTTGATAAAGCTAAATCACGAGCTGGTTATCAACGTTCCGGGCGGAGAACTGCTCGAACAAACACACTTCGTCGGTACCGTCACAGGCAAACATATTGACAAATTCAAAGAAAGCGGCTTGACAGCGGTTGCCGCCAAGGTGGTCGCCCCTCCATTGATAGAACAATGCGCCGCCCATCTGGAATGCAGAGTCGTGGAGATATTTAAGATGCAAACGCACGATTTGCTGGTCTGCAAGGTTCTACGGGCTGTGGCTGAAACAGAGCTGTTTGACGGCAAATGGATTCCGGAAAAATTCCACACATTACACTACCTCAGCGGCAACTACTATGGCGTAATGAAGCGTACAATCCAGGCCCGCGGTAAAGAAAAAACGTAGACTTTACTGACCATCATACCGACCACGATATAAGTTCTGTCATTCTTTCACAGACTGGACAAGGGGAAAAACCTGTATATAATGATATTCGTCCTCAAGCCGGCAGACAGGTACAATTAAAAGATGAGGTATACTATGACAGAAAAACTAAACCGCCGCAGCTTCCTAAAGAAATCCATTATCACATCAACAACAGCCGCATTAGGTTTAAGCCTTGAAGAGAAAGCACTATTGGCAAACCAGTCAAAAAAAACCACTGCTCGGCCACAAGAGAGTTCTGCGAAAAACATGCCAATGGGAAAGATTGGCAATATCAAGATTAGCAGGCTATTCGCAGGCGGTAACCTAATCAGCACTTTTGCCCACAGCAGAGACCTAGTCTATGTGTCCTCATTATTAAGGAATTATTTCACCGATGAAAAAGTAATGGAAACTCTCGAGATATGTGAAGAAACCGGAATAAACACCGCCATATTGAGACTTGATAACCACTGCATCGGATTGCTCAAGAAATACTGGAACGAAAGAGGCGGCCATATACAGTGGATTGCACAAATCAAAATAAAAGAAAATGACCTGACTTCCGAAGCAAAAAAAGCTATCGACAACGGTGCAATCGGAGCTTATGTGCACGGCGGCGTCGCGGACAGCTTCGTCGAGGACGGCAGGATTGACCTTCTCGGAAAAGCTGTTGATTTCATTAAACAAAACAGAGTAATCGCCGGCGTTGCAGGTCACAGTGTGGAAGTACCCATTGCATGTGAAAAAGCCGGGATAAATCCCGACTTCTATATGAAGACGTTACACAGTCAAAACTACTGGTCTGCGAAAAGGCAGCCGGAGCACGATAACATCTGGTCCCGGACCCCGGAACAAACCATCGAATTTATGAAAAACGTCAAAAAGCCGTGGATCGCTTATAAGGTTTTGGCTGCAGGAGCCATCCATCCCCAGGAAGGCTTCAAATATGCCTACGAAAATGGTGCCGATTTTATCTGTGCCGGAATGTTTGATTTCCAGGTCAGAGAAGATGTAATTATTGCAAAAAAAATATTATCGGAAAAAATAAAAAGAATGCGCCCCTGGAAAGGGTGAGAAAAACTTCTAAATCTAATAACTACCGCCATTCCAGTGATTGGTTAAGTATGCGAATGTGGTGCATCTCCTCTCTTATAATATCACCAATCTTGTCCTGGCCGGCTGTAATAGGAATAAAAGCCCTCAAGCCGGTATAAAAGACGATGGAATCCTTTTCCTTCTCGACAGCACTTTTGAGAATATCTGTTATACTCTCTTTGCCGGTCAGCTCCTCAGACGGCTCCATTCGATTGCCGAACACAGCAAGGCCGGCCATAGACTGCGCATCAAAGACCACGTTGTTCTCAAGTTCGAAAGTCCTGAACTCCGGCCCCTGTGCGGAAAGCTCGTTTCGCATGTCCGCGAAAATCTGCTCGTGTGTTGTTTCCCATTCGGCTAATCGAAGAAACATATTGTGAGTGCGGGAATCATCAAATAATTCTGCTGCCCTACGGTAAAATTTGGAACCGTTGCGCTCGATTTTTTCAGCTATTTCAAAAATCTCAAAAGCATTAAATTGTACAACCATTCTTACCCCCTGCATAACTGTGCTAACTTCTTTTAAAAACCTTTCCTTATCGCTCACAAGCAAAAGCCAACAGAAAATCAACTCTCGCCTGCTGTCATTTTCGCATGCCTGCAGCGTATGCAGCTGCTCCAATAGTAGCGAGGACCGCCACAATAGCGGGATTCACCGAGAAATTTAACAGTCTCAATATACCTATCATCCCTATAGAAATCATAAAGGCTGTCAGAATACAACCCGCAATAATCTTCGTAAGCCTTGAACGAACTGGTAGTTTTTCTACAAGTTTTTCGACAATCATCCTGACACGCCCTTTCTTCGTCTGCTTTGGACTATTGATATTATATCAGCGTAATGTTCTATGGGCTACACACAAATAAACAATGAGGTGAAGAAAGTTTCACTAATCGGCCCTGAGAGATATCAATCCCATTTTCACTTTAGAACTTCTTCATATATTCGAGGAACTTCTTTGCCGTTTTATCCAGATTTTCGATATTTCCTCCGCCTTCCAACACCTCACACATTTCGTAGGCAATATATCCCTGATACCCGATTTCCTTAAGCGTTTTGAAAAACGTTTCATAATCAATGAAGCCCTCTCCCATCGGGACTGCACGAATCAAAGTATCACGCTGCAGAAAATTAGTCAGATTATGCTCATAGTGATATCGAGGCAGGCGTACATAATCGGCAGCAGTTGTGTGAACTATAAAAGGCTTCATCTTCAAAACGGCATCTCTCAAATCCTGGGCTTTGAGGCCCTGTAAGGCCGGTGCCCACGCATCAAAAGCGGCCTTAACATTCGGTAAATTAACTTCCTTGAGAAGCCAGTACATCGTATCGTGGCCAACTCCAATGTCGTGGTGATTCTGCACGGCAAGCGTAACGCCATACTTTGCCGCCTTCTCGCCGGCAAGTTTCAATCCTTCAACCACCATAGCATACTGCTTGTCAAAAGGCACTGCAGGGCGCTCGTAGCCTGTAAATATGCGCACCATGTTCGTTCCCAAATCGCGGGCCAACTTAGCCAACTCGCCGACATAGCAGGCCTGAATCTCCACATTGGGGACACCGGGTTTATCAACACCGGCTGTAAAATCCGTATAGCCGGCAAGACACACCAGCTCAAGACCAAGACCTTCAATCCTGCGGCGCAGCGCCTTTCGCGCAGCGACATCGTAATCCAGAGGCGACACATGAGGCCGTTTGGCCATCAGCATCACACCATCAAATCCGAGCTTCTTCGCTTTTACCAGAAACTCATCGACGCTCAACATGGCCTGGCCCCGCCAAAAACCTGCATAGCTGACAGAATGCAGGCACGTCTTTACCTTGAAATCCTCCGGATTACCTGTCGGAACCTTCTGGCAGAAAGCTTCTCCAGATAACAGTAACCATACAATTACCAAAATACAGCCGAATTTACGCATCGCAAAACTCCTTTTGTAATTTATAAAAGAGGTCTTTATTCCTCATCTTTCTTTAGCAGACCCTTTAAGCCATCTGTAATCCCCTTACGAACATCATCGGCTCCTTTTTTGATATCTCCACCGATGTCCTTGCCTGCCTCCACTGTTGTCTTACCAAGGTCTGTTCCTGCTTCGAGAAGCTTGCCGCCTTTGTCCAGGAAAGCAGCCGGCAAAGCTCCAAGTTTATCGAGCAGCGATGCCAGAGAACCGAGCATTTCTTTTGGCAGAACACCGACTCCCTGCTCGGCAATTCCTCCTGCGATGGCCAACAAAACTTTGCGGGTCAGGGCAACCGTATCGATATCATTTTCACCACCCAAATCAGTCATTTTGATTGGGGCCAGTTTCAACGTGAGGGTATCGGCTTTGCCGGGGATAGGCAGCAATTTTACATTGACCCTGGTATTAGTGATTTCAAGGCTATCAATATGCAGCTTTTTCCCGCCCGGCTCAGATGGTTCCTTGTCCTTGGCTGGAAGCGACTTCATTATATCCTGCAGATTATTACTGGTGATACCTTTCTGCTCCAGAACCATATTGACGCCATCTAATCGTATGTCCTTTATATTAATAATATCCGTCAATAAGGAACCTATTTCCACCGCGATTTTTGCTTCATTTAGTTCAAGCAGCTGTTTGTGTTCGTAACCAGGCGGATTATCAATCACAAGATTTTGAAAGCCGATTTTGCCGCCCAGAATCGAGAGGTTTACACTATCGACGGCCACGCCAACTTGCAGGGCTTTCGTCCCTGCCGACTCGATGGCCATCTTCACAGCGCTATCGGCGAACAGATTAATTGCTATCACTACGACAATAAGCAGAACAGCAATTACCGCCGCTACTTCATAAATGATTTTAAGTGACTTTTTCATTGGACTGCCCTTTCCAAAATTATATTTGGCCTTTCAGCTTTTCCACATCAACAAAATTCAACAACACAAATACAGACACGACTAAAAACTGTAACCCAGACCGAGCATATACTTGGTGTCGGTCGTGCCGGAACCGGTAGCCGGAGTTGTATCATAATTTAGAATGACCTTGAAATTAAGAAACATCTTTTCGGTAAAATTAGCGCGAATTTCACCCGTCGATGTGAGATAATAATCAGAAAACTTCTCTGTGCTCGGATAGCACGTAAGGTCATGAATGAACTTGAGACCCTTGGTCAGCGTCTTATCGAAATTGTAACCAAGCTGAGCAGATAACTCGGTTGTGCTGTCCGTCTGGTTCTCATACTTTTCGTACAGAGAGGCCAAACCAGCTTCGGTGGAGAAATTCATATTCTCCGACTCAATCCACTGATACCCGCCGCCGCCACCGACTATCACTCTTCGGTCAAGCTCGGCTATCTTGTCTGTTTCATATCGGCCGTCAAGATACCCGTAAAACTTCTTTGTGAAAAAGTAATCATATTTAGCCTTCGTGCGCCACCAATCTTCTGTCTTTTTCTTATCACCGGTGTCCGGGTCTTCCTGCTCACCTCTGGCATAATCCGCGCTTAGCGTTGTACGGTCTTTTTCGGTCCTCTTGCTGAGGTTAGCGCTGGCACTGACGGCCTCGGTCTTCGTATTACCATGTGTAGAAGTTACAGCCGCTGAGACATTGCCGGTCCATTTAGGCTTTGGCTTGGGCGGTGGATTTATCGAAGAGACAGCAGAAATATCAAAGTCCTGGGCCTTGACTGTCTCAGTTCCTTCGACGGCAAACTTGCCGGCTGTTGAGCTCACCACTTTTTGAACAAGAACACTACCGTCTTTAAGATGAATATTAATTGCCTCATCCGTACTGAACGTCTGAATTTTGGATACCTCTACAGTTACCTTGCCTGCTAAATCTGACGTGAAAACCAGTTTGCCATCCATTGCATGGTCGATTTTACCGGTAAGATGGTCTCCATTTGTAAATACAAGCTCATCCGCATACGTTACCTGAGCAAACAAAACAATACAACACAAAGAAATTAACCCGTATCCACGCATCATTCGCTCCTATTCACTCAAATTACAAGGAACCATTAAGGAAATTTAAGATTATACATATCAAGGTGCAACGAACCGTATATATCAGGCACCTCCAGTTTTAATTAGTACGCCAAGCTATATATTACTATTGTAATTATGAGGCCTTGCGGCTAAAACGCAAGGGAAAATGGAGCAAGGAGTGATTTGTCAATACGCCGGATAGACTACATACTGTGGATTTAAGATGAAATTTTCGGCATTTCCTGCCCGTTCTCATCGCATCTAAACCAGGCAGGAACAAAATCTCGGCCTGACATAAGACCTAAACCAACAGGCCGACTTCAATGCTTCTCACTCTAACGGCCAGCCCGCTGGGCAGTAGCAGAGCCATTCATCAACAAACAATCCTAAGTCGACCAAGTCAACATCGCCGTCGGGCTCGAAGTCGGCCCCATCACAAAAGTTATTGCCTTCGTCGCAAGACTCATCGGCCCAGTATTCGGCTAATCTGGCAAAGCTTTCGAAATCAACAAAGCATAATGGCCCGCCCGTCCAGAAGCCGCCGAGCATCTCATACCCACCACCGGCTGAGTAGGCCGCATCCGGCTGACCTATAGTGCCTGTCAGTACATAAGACCCGCCGATGCTTTGTCCGCCGCCGCCGTCAATCGTATACCATGTAATGCTGTAATCAGCTAACGTGGGGGCAGCCGTAAGTAGATATATCGCCAGCAGGATGCAAGTACCTGTTATAACATGTCCGTTCAGATTAAAGATTTTCATTTTTCTTCACCTCGAAAAAATCTCAACTTCTACTTCCAAGCCATAAAACGAATATACCCGGATGTGGGAACATTGCTACTCCCCGCATAGTCTATAAAGTGCGCAATGCTGGCTGATCCACCCTTTACAACCGCCCAACGATTTGTAACATCGTAAACAATAGTGCCATAAGAATAGCTTCTTGTGTATGTGGACATAGCAGGGATAACCCAGCCTGTTTCATCGCTGTTCTCAGCAACGTAAAGCATCACAATGCCTGGTACTTTGCCCAAGTCATGCTTAAACCATTTGTCCCTGTCGCCGGCCGTCGTAGAGATAGCTACCCAGCCGCTATCATAGTCCGGTTTCCAGTCAAAAAGGCGAACTCGGCAAAATGCACTGGTTGGTGAAATGATAGTCCCTGCAGCATTAGTACGAAAACGGGCAAGATTGCCTTGCGTACGGATCATAACACTACTCGAATCCAGCTTAATGATAGCTGTCTGTCGCCATCCTGAGTCGCCGTAATTGGATGAGCTCATGGTGGGGATGCGCCAACCGCTGCCATCACTGTTCTCGGCTAATTCAACCAGAGCAAAGCGAGGAAACACACCCATATCATGGTTAAAAAAATAGGTTTGATTTAATGTGCAGGGAAACCAGCCAGTATCATAATCAGCAACCTGCCTGATACCAAGGTAACGAACATTACCGCTGTGGACAAGCATATTATTACGGTCTCCAAGATCGTTAAAACTTCCAAGGTAATTAAATCCTAAAGACTTAAGCACTGAGCCGGAAAGAGAGACATACCCGGGAGCGTAGTCCGCGCTTGTCGCTCCCAATAGAGGACTGAACACTTCCCCCGCGATTTGGCTCCAACTCCTAAGCCAAGGAAAAACAAAGTCGTAATCTGTCGTGCCAAGGTCAATTTGCAGATCTGTCCGCATCGGCATCGGCAGCCAGTCGCTGTCGTAGACAACACTTTCAGAGAAATCTTCCTGCAAATTTCCTGCTGTAACAGCGTGGATGGCATAAGGTGCAGGTGTTATCTTCTGGCGGGGGATAAGTGTAGTAAAATCTCCGCTCGAATCTCCCTCTCGAACAGCTATCTCAAGCCAACGAAGTTCTCCTGTAAATACATTCCCAAAATCAATTTCAACCGTAAAATAACCATCTATCACATTCACGTCGACTATGCTAACATCGCCGCCAACCTGATTTCCGCCAGTACCACCATCGAACAGCCTGAATTGAAAATCATATTCTCCTTCCGCGGCAACATTGTTATCGATAAGCCTGCCCTGATATGTAAACTCCGTCCCCATCGGCTCCGCTTGGCCAACCTGAGTGAAACTAACCATCAGGCCCAAAACCAAAAACAAAATCGTCAATTTTTTTACTTCTTTCATTGTTTTATCCTTTCAAAAATCTGTCCCTGAGCGGCCAGGGAATCATTTATTTCACGGCGCAGACTATGGGTGCCGCTTTCTTCTCTAAAATATCGGCGATTTAAGCTAACAGGATTGGATTTTTTCTTCACCTTGTACCTCCATCAAAGATACTCAAAGTCTTATCATTATAAGCTTTTCGGGATTGAAAAACACCAGAATTCACCCAAATTCCACGGTATTTTTTCCAACACTTATATAATTTCCGCAGAATTAGTATGTTAAAAAAAAGGCCGGCTATGCCGGCCCTTTGAAAAGGTAAGTCCCCAGTAAGGGTGTAGTACGAAGAAGAATCTACCTGCCATTACTACTATTGCAAGCTACCCATCTCTCATAGCACACACCCTTATCTGTTATTTGCTAATTCTTCCAACCTGTATTTTCTGAAATATTGCCAAGCCGGCATCACATCATAGAAAAAGTGTCTGTCTAATTCGGGCCGGACTCTTTGAACTAAAAACAGGTATTCATCCAGGATTTTCTCCTCTAATCGTCTCAATCCATTGTCCATTCGACGTTCCTCATGGGATCAAATCCCAACTGTATCTTGCATGCCTCCACCGTATTTTTCAAAAGCATGGCAGCGGTTACCGGCCCAACCCCTCCCGGTACAGGTGTAATCATAGAGGCCTTTTCTTTCGCTTCTTCAAAGACAACATCGCCAACAATCCTGCCTTCAACGCGGTTTATTCCCACGTCAATAACAATAGCTCCTTCTTTAACCATATCACCTGTGATTAAACCGGGTTTGCCTACAGCTACAATCAATATCTCGGCCCTTCTTGTATTCGCAGCCAAATCTCGAGTAGCAATATGACAAACAGTCGTAGTAGCCGAATCGAACGGTGAAGACAACAGAAGAAGAGTTAACGGCTTTCCGACAAGTGAGCTATGGCCTACAAGGGTAACCTGTTTTCCCTTGATAGAAGTACCAGTGCTTTTAATTAATTCCATTACCGCCAAAGCGGTACAGGGAACAAGTCCGGGCCAGCCGTAAATTAACTGCCCCATATTCTGAGGATTCACTCCCTCTACATCTTTTGAAGGGGTAATCGCCTCCTGAACCTTTTCTGCATTGATTTGTTCGGGCAAAGGCATCTGAAGGATAATCCCGGTTATCTTGTCATCCTGGTTCTTTTCCTGAATAAACTGAATCAAATCCTTTTCAGTAATATCTTTGGGCAGCTGCTGAACCTGATAATCGATTCCGACTTCGTCACAACCTCTCTTCTGACTCTTCAAATACGACGCCGAAGCAGGATTTTCACCTACTTGAACCGCCAAAAGTGAAGGAGAATAGTTGTGTTTCTCTTTCAAATCGACGATTTCTTTCCTTAGTTCTTCTTTCAAATTTTTTGCTACCGCTCTGCCATCAATTAACTGTGCCGTGCTTTCTTTCTCGATAACCAATCCTTTTGCTATTCTCTTCTCATCGATCAATTGTGCCAACCCTTTTTTAATAACAACTCTTAATTGGTTAGGTGTAAACGGCTTTGGAAGGAAATCAAAGGCATTGCGTCTTTTCGCCTCCATTGCCGACTCCCTGGTTGCATAACCCGTGATAACTACAGAAACAATGTTCGGGTCGACATCCCCAATCTTCTCCAAAAGCTCCATTCCACTCATGCCCGGCATCTTGAGGTCAACAAGAACCAAATCAGGCTTGATGTCCCTTATCTTCTGCAAACCTCTATCTCCATCCTCGGCTGCATCTACCAAGTACCCGTCTTTACTCAGTATCTGACAGCAGGAATCCCGCATAGTTTCCTCATCATCAACGACCAAGATAGTGGCCTGCCCGCGTCTGCCGGGACCATTTTCCGAAGATCTCGAATAGATATTTTCTATTTCCTGATTTTTCTCGTCGATTGGTTGTAGTTCCATTTTTTTCTCCTTGTATTTAGTGTTTTTCCCATTTCAAAAGTTCAGTTACTGTTCCTAATGTTGAACCTTCTTTAATTTCTTTTCTTATACGATTTTCTCTCTCTAATACATCCATAGCCCGGTTGGTAAACTCTATTGCCTTTTTATCAGGCAAAATCATCACTCCATCGTCGTCTCCAATTACCCAATCCCCGGGGAAAATTTTTGTTCCACTAATATTCACAGGTACACCGATTTCTCCAAATCCTTTCGGCTCACCGGCGGAAGGTGTAACCATTTTTGCGAAGGCAGGGAACTTCATTCGACGAATATCTGCCACATCCCTAACCGCACCATCTATCACTACCCCAGCCAATTTTTTTTCTTTTGCACTATGGCTGGCTAATTCTCCCCACACGGCAGGACCTGCCCCGCCGGCATCAATCACAATTACATCTCCTTCTGCGGCCTGGTCGATTGCCTCCACCGGCTTGGCCCAATCACCCGGATAGGTTCTCACGGTAACCGCCCGGCCAACCATTTTTGCTCCCGTTGTAACAGGAACAATTTGTCGTAACGCTTCCTGGCGGTGCATTGCATCAGAGATATTCGCCGTTGAAACCTTCTCCAAGATTTCTCTAATATTTTCATAAGTCACCCTTTTGAAGAGTTTGGTTTCTATGCTGATTTTCCGGTCCATAGCTTTCTTTATTTTTCGAGCTGCCTTCCGGGCATTTTCAGACTTGGTTATCGCTCCACCTACGATAAGTATACTTGCCCCTGCTTCCACGGCCATCCAGGCATTTTCCGAATTTATTCCACCGGCTACGGCAACAGGTATATTCACCTGCCGAGTAAGCTGTCCAACCTTTTCAAAAGATATTTTCCCTTTCATTTGCTCATCAATTGCAGTATGCAGGCCTAAATAGTCACTGCCCATCTGTTCAATTTCTTTGGCCCTTTTTAAGAACTCAGGCACTTCCAAAAGATCCACCAGGATTTTCGTGCCGTAGTGACTACCAGCCTGAATACACTCACTGATAGTAGAGTCTGAGGCCAAGCCTAATACGGCGACTATGTCTGCCCCTGCTTTGGCAGCAGATTCCACTTCAATCCGTCCCACATCCATTGTTTTCATATCAGCCACAATAGTATGATGAGGGAATTTTTTCCTTATTGCCCGCACACAATCAAGTCCGACGCTTTTGATTAAAGGCGTGCCGGCCTCCAGCCAATCCGCTCCGCCTTCAGCCGCTTCTTCAGCCAACTTGAGTGCACGATCCAAGTCGACAAAATCCAAAGCTACTTGTAATATTGGTTTCATCTTTCGCCTATTATTTGCACAATAACTTCTCTTTCCCTGGGCCGATTATCAAAATCGATAAATACGATATGCTGCCATTTACCTAACAGCAATTCAGCGTTTTCAAATGGAATACTTAAAGAAGGGCCTATAAGAGAGGCACGGATATGGGAATGGCCATTCCTGTCATCATGAGTCAAATTATGGCAATATTCTGCTTCCTCGGGAGCTATGCGTTGAAAGGCCTGCCGGAGGTCATTTACTAATCCCGGTTCATATTCCATAGTGGTCAATCCACCGGTAGCTCCCCCAATGAATAAATGTATTAAACCCGACTTTGAATTAGCATCTCCGAGATGCGCATTGACCAAATCAGTCAGATTAATAACTTCACTGTTTCCTTTAGTAGAAAATTGAATTTTCCTGGTAACAAGTTCCATATTCTCTGTCTTATAACGAGCCTTGCCTGCGTTCATCTGCAACAAGTCGATTTTCACCACATCTTTCGCGCTTAATAGAATTATAGCAAATACTTAATTCTCTACACAAAATAGTAGAGCAATCCTTGTGCCAGATAATAAAAAAAGCCGCTTAGGATTTAGCTAAGTGGCTTGTCACAAAGAATATATCGGGCCCCTCTACTTTTTGTGTATTCTTAAAACATCTTTCTGAATAGCTCTTAAGATAGGACATTTTGCCCCAATGATGGAGAGGATTACCCCACCGAATTTTACTCTATTCCATATTTCTTCAGCTTCAAGCGGAGAGTTTTGCGGTCTATCCCCAACTTTTCCGCCGCCTTTCCCCTGTGTCCGTTGAACATTTTAAGAATCCTGGCGATATGCGCTTTTTCCACATCAACAAGACGCTGAGATTCAGCAGCATCCGACCTTGAAGGTAACTCAATCCCTACACCGTAATAAAACAAATCGGAGGGATTGACTACCTGACCTTCGGCCAACACAATAGCTCTCTCAATAGAATTCTCCAACTCTCTGACGTTCCCGGGCCAATCGTACTCAATCAAGGCCTTCATCGCTCGATTGGAAATAGCCTTTATATTCTTCTTTCGCTTTTTATTGTACTTCTGCAAAAAGAAATTCGCCAGCAACGGGATATCATCTCTCCTTTCCCGTAAAGGAGGAAGAGTAAGGGGAACAACACTCAAACGATAGAACAGGTCTTCGCGAAATGTTCCGGTTTTTATGGCCTTGTTCAAATCCCTATTAGTGGCGGCAACAATTCGCACATCTACTTTGATAATCTGTGAACCTCCGACTTTCGTGATTTCCCTTTCCTGCAATACCCTAAGCAATTTGGTCTGAATATCTATGCTGATATTTCCAATCTCATCGAAGAAAAGTGTTCCGCCATTTGCCAGCTCAAACCGGCCATACTTGGTTGCCACGGCACCGGTGAAAGAGCCTTTAACGTGTCCAAACAATTCGCTTTCGAAAAGATTCTCCACTAAACTTCCACAATCTACCGCTACAAAAGGTTTATCTCTTCTGCTGCTATGGCGGTGTATCGCCCTGGCGACAAGCTCCTTACCCGTACCGCTTTCCCCTGAAATAAGAACAGTAGTATCGGTCGGGCCTACCTTTTGGACCAATTCTTCGACCTTCTTCATAGATTGGCTTTGTCCAATAATTACTTCGGGCCCCAAGCTTTCTTTTAGCTCACTTCGCAGCAGCACATTCTCAAAAGCAAGCTCCCTTCTGTCTAATGTGCGCTTGACTATTGCTCTGAGGCTGTCAGGTGTGAAAGGTTTAGGAATAAAATCATAAGCTCCGTATTTCATGGCTTCGACTGCGGACTCGATAGTCGCGTACCCTGTAATAACAATGACTATCGTCTCAGGATTATTTTCTTTTATTTTCCTCAACACATCCATTCCACTCAAGCCGGGCATCTTTAAGTCAAGGATTATTATGTCAAAGTATTTTTCCTTCAGCATGGACAGCCCTTCCGAACCGTTCTTAGCTGCTTCTACTCTGATACCATCCCCGGAGAGCGCCTGTTCGCAGGCATCCCTAATGCTTTCCTCATCATCAATGACCAGGATATTGGCGTGAGTGGACATTTATGCCTCCGCCCTTAGAGGTAATCTAACAATAAAAGTAGTTCCTTTGCCAGGTTTGCTTTTCACATGTATAGAGCCTTTATGTCTTCCAATGATTCCGTAGCTGACAGCCAGGCCAAGCCCCGTTCCACGTCCCACTTCCTTTGTGGTGAAGAACGGGTCAAATACCTTCTCTATAGCCTCATCAGGTATGCCACAGCCTGTGTCTTTGAATATAATTTCTATGAATTCACCATCATGCTCTACTCTCGTAACAACAGCCAGTTCACCTTCACCATCTATTGCCTCAGCCGCATTCAAAATGATATTAGTGAAAACCTGCTGTATCTGACTGCCATCCATCATTACCTTTGGCAGAGAACGAGAAAGCTGTCTGTTTATTTTAATATTTTGGAATAATGCCTGATTCTCCACCAAAGATAATGTACGGTTTAAGATTTCATTGGTATCTGATTCCTCGACTTTAGGCTCGGTTTGGCGTGCGAAGTCCAGCAATCCCTTTACAATATCTTTACATCGCGTTGTCTCGCTCACAACTTTCTCCAGGTTCCTACGCTGGGGATCTCTTATTTCCATCTCCTCCAAGCACAGGTGGGAATAAAGTAAGATAGCACCGAGTGGATTATTTACTTCGTGTGCCACACCTGCAGCCAATTGTCCCAGAGTGGCCAGCCTTTCCGACTTCATTATCTGCTGGTGGGTATGTTCCTTTATCTGTTCATCTCTATTTTCCAGGCATGAAGCCATAATGTTGAACATTTCCGCAAGTTCCGCCATTTCATCCTCGCGGGTAGTATTAATCCTGTATTCGAGGTCGCCCTTTGCCCATTGATGGGAGGCATATACCAACTGCCCAATTGGATTTAGGACACTCCTGGCCAGGAAGTAAGATATAATGAGAGCGATAACCATTCCAGCCACTGTTATTGCAAGAAAGTCCAGTATGGCGCTGTTTCTCATATCCGTAAATTTTTCTTCAAGAATTCCAACATAGAGAATACCGATGATATCTCCCTTGATATTCTTTATGGGTTCATAGGCGGAAATATACCAGTTATTCACCACGAAGGCCCTGTCTGTCCACGGTTGTCCTTTGACAAGCACCCGGTCGTATACTTCTTCAGACACACGTGTACCAATTGCACGGCTTCCACCGGCTCCCATAACATTTGTTGAGATACGCAGGTCCCCTTGAAAAATAGTGGCTGTGCCAATATCTTTGCCCTTATATTTGACTCCCTGATATACTGTATCTTTGACCTCATCAACGATCTTGTAATTTCGGTTTAGCAAATTGCCGCCGTATAAAATACCAAGTACGCTGCCATCTTTGCCAAGAACAGGAGCCGCGGCTTTTATCATCATTCCTGAAGTCTGCTCAGTTTCCAGGCTCTTCTTGGCTTTAGGAGTGGGGATAATTTTTATATAAGATTGATTGGCCAGGTCAGAACCTTCTTTTAAGAGTTCCTCTCTTGGCACTATCGCCGTACCTGCAACAATCTCTCTTCCAGACAAAACACGGCTTACAAACTCGTCCTGTGCCTGATCGTCACCAATAACAGAAGGATTGCTCGTTCGAACGATAACGCTGCCGTTCTCATCTGTAAGCGTCAATATATCCAGGGATTCCTTTTCTCTTATCTGCTCCAGCACTATTTTGAGCGGCTCTATATTCTTATTAACAAGAGCATCCGTTATGAAAAATCGTTGAGCAGAAAGACGCAGCAGGGTTTCAGCCTCCTGGATTTCATCCTGATATATATGCCTGGCAGAATTCAGGTCGATTCTAACGTTGTCCTGGGCTTGACTCAATATACCTGCACCGATTAACCGGATAGCTACCAAGGTAGCAACCAGGCCGCATATCAATATCACCGTGAGAAAACTTGTGACCAACTTTGCTTTTAATGAAATTTTCATATCTTTTCTGAAAAACCCCGAAAACAAACTACAATTCACAGACTCGAATGACAAATTCAGGACTTTCTCCCACTTTCTGCTATCTAAAACCAACAGAACCGATACAATTATACATTCTTGGACCTCACTATCAAGCAAATATGATAGAAACTCAGAAATGCCCGGTGCCCAGCGAACGCAGAAGGGCAAACTAAACACTCAAAAACTCAATCATCTTCTGATGCAGGAAGTTCCAATACTCAGTACCATCAATATAAAATTGAACCTGCAAAATACGTGATACAAAAATCGCAACGCCAGTTTAATAACTCACCTTAAACCTCAAGCAGTACGAATATTATGGTGACCACGTTGAAAAGTGCGTGAATAAAGACAGGCCGAAACAAAGAGCCGCTCTTTTCATACGCATAGCCCAGGCATACGCCCAACAGAAATAAAGCCGGCCAATGGGGGATATTGCCATGCACCATTGAGAATAATCCCGAGCTTATAAAGATAGCTACCCAGGCATGATGCCGAACGTCAAGTCCTGAAGACCGAGTTTCCAACAAAGAGCGTATGACCGTTTGAAAAAGGCCCCGAAATAACATCTCTTCAAGTACAGGGGCTATCACTACGGCAACAACAAAAACCAAAATTTGAACCTGCCACTGTGGGTAAAGCGTTATCATTTGGAGCTGCTCGTGTTGCGGCATTTGGTATTGGGGGCCGTAAAAAAGTTCGCCAATAAACGTCGTTAGTATTATCGCTGCCGCCATAAGAGGCCAAACCATTAGAAAATTTACAAAGGCAAAGAAAAAATCCCTGTGGATTGACCTTATATTCAAGCCGAACCCCTTCAACCGCCGAGCGAAACCGGCCCTTACCATAAAAAGTATTACGGCTATCACCACTACCGAACCAATACAATAGATAAGATTGCCAAGGAACGCTCTTTGCCAGTCCTGTAAATCAGCCGACAGTCGGCCGGTAATCAGCACTATGACTGGAATAGGCCCAAATAAAATGAAAGGCGGGATAAAGCACAGATACAGAGGCATATTATTCCGGCGAGGCCTCGAATCGGTTAAAGCCTCTCTGCCGAGAGATGTTTTCAGAAGCCAGAGGCCGAATAATAATACGCCGGCCAGGACAATAAACTTCATGATAATCTCAGAAGTAATCATTGATATATATTTCGCAATCTTGAAAACAAAGCTGTTTTGTAATATATTAGTTCAATCTGGAATCCTATTGTGCGAAGTATTGCAAAATGGGGACCTCTTTTCAAGGAAAATAGATTATGGATATATTTCACATCGAAGGACCGGTCCGGCTTTCCGGCAGCGTCAGCATAAACGGCTCAAAGAACGCGACTCTACCGATAATGGCCGCCTCCATCTTAGCGAAGGGCAAATCAGTTCTTTCATCCGTGCCCCATCTTTCTGATATTACCGTTTGCGGGCAATTGCTGAGCCAACTGGGCTGCAAGATTAGCAGAAGCCCGGACGATACTTTATGCATAGATTCGACGGTGATTGACAACCCGGTCGGCGAGTATGAAATTGTGCGCAGGATGCGGGCCAGCATTTGCATACTCGGCCCCCTGCTTGCCCGCTGCGGCAGAGCTGAAGTGTCTATGCCCGGCGGATGCGCAATCGGTGACCGACCAATTGATATTCACGTAAGGGGCCTGCGAGAGCTTGGCGCAAAAATTCATCTCAAGAACGGCTACATCATCGCCGAGGCACCAAAGGGTTTGAAAGGCAAGGCAATTTTTCTGGGCGGACCGTTTGGTTCGACCGTACTCGGTACTGCAAATATCCTAATGGCTGCAACACTGGCAAAAGGCAAAACCGTTATCGAATCGGCTGCCTGTGAGCCGGAAATAACCGACCTGGCGAATTTTCTTAACAAGATGGGCGCGAAGATAACGGGTATCGGCTCACCTCGACTGACTATCCAAGGAGTGCGAGAACTGCAGCCGGCTGAACACAAAGTTATTCCAGACCGAATTGAGGCGGGTACCTTTATGGTCGCCGCCGCCATAACGGCCGGCGAGCTGCGCCTGCAAAACTGCCGGCTCGATGATATGATGGCCGTCGTCGACAAGTTCAGAAATGTTGGCATAACAATTGATGCTGAAGACGATGGCTGTGTTGTTACTCGCAAGAATCCCATAAAAACTGCGGATATCACAACCCAGCCATACCCCGGCTTTCCCACCGATTTACAGGCCCAGTTTATGGCCCTTCTGTCACTGGCCGAGGGCAATAGTGTCATCATTGAAAAAATCTTTCCCGACAGATTTATGCACGTAGCCGAATTAAATCGAATGGCGGCAAATCTACGCAAGGAAGGCCCGGCTGTTATCGTAGCCGGCGTCAAAAAGTTAATAGCCGCTCCCGTAATGGCTTCGGACCTGAGGGCTTCTGCTGCACTGGTTCTTGCCGGTCTGGCCGCCGAAGGCACTACTATTGTTAACCGGGTATATCACATTGACCGCGGCTATGAAAAAATCGAAGAAAGATTAAATCCCGTAGGTGCAAATATTACTCGCCAAAGTATCTGAGCGAATCGCTTTGGCAAAAAAATTCTCCTGTCAAAAATGGAGAACAAGACAGGAAACAGGTAACTATAAAGATGCTTTCTTACATATCCCCCGCCCGGTCAAGATTCAATTGGTTCATCGGATTGATAATCATTGTTGGCGTTTGTGCCGTGGCAGCCCCTGCGGGCCAAGAGTTGAAGCCGCCGCGGGAAGGTCAGTACAAAATCAAACCGCAAGAGAAAGACCGACTCACTCCCGCTGACGTCGTTGGACCCGATGGTCTCGTATATCCCAACTGGACCAAATGCGGCGTCCAGGGCGGCATACCCTCAATAGAAACTTTCACAACTATCGAAAAATTCGGCGGTAAAGCAAACGATAATCTCGACGATTCCGCAGCCCTTGACCGGGCCTGCCAAGCAGCCGGTGAGAATGGGGGCGGGGCCGTTCTACTCGACGAAGGGACATATTACCTCGACCGGCCGGTGACTATCCGCCAAGATAATGTCGTGATTCGAGGCAGTGGTATGAATAAAACCAAATTGGTTTTTCGTTATGCCATACCCAAAAATGGAGTCGGCTTCTTCACACCTGCACCAGGAAGTAGCGTGGGAAAAGACACCCTCATCGAGATACACTGTCGGCCTGCCGGGCTTATGAAAATGACAATCATGGCCGACGATGTGGTAATCAAGAGATGGCAGCGCAGCACACATTCGGGCAATACGTTCGCGCTCGCCGCAACCGGCAGGGAAATCATCGGTAAACTCGCAAATGGCCCACATACCCTCAAGGGCATTGCAGAATATAAAGATGGAACTAAACTTACAGGCCAGATTGCAGTTGTTCCGGACTCATCTTTTAATGACCGCCGCTTAGTCCCCAGCAGCCTGGCCGTTATCACAATTCAGGGACGCGGACAGGTCGGCAAAAAAATCTTGTTGAACCAAAACGGCAAACGAGGCGACCTGACACTTACGCTCCAGAGCGCGCAAGGACTAAGACCCGGTGACTGTATTTATCTTGAAGCTCCAGCTACAGCTCGCTGGAAAAAACTCACCAAAAACGCCTGCAAGTGGGGCCTGTATCGCTGCTATGAGGTTTCCATCAAAAATATAAAAGGCAATACTATCACTATCAACCAGCCGCTTCGCATCGACTTTCCGATTATTGACGGTGCCTTCGTCCGGAAAGTCGTACCCATCCAGCACTGCGGGATTGAGGACTTATCGATTGAGCAGACTCAAAATTTGTGGATTAGCACAGTACTGTTCCATAACGCCTGGAACTGCTGGGCGCGGGGCGTGAAGGTGAAGATGTGCGGCCGCTTCCCCGTCTACGGCCAGATGGCCAAGTGGTGTGAGATTCGCGATTGCATCTTCGACGATGCCTGGTTCAAAGGCGGTGGCGGCACCGCATACGCAGGCTGGGACCGATGCTGGGACTGCCTGATTGAGAACATCGAAACATTTAAGATGCGCCATGCACCCCTGTTCCAATGGGCGGCAAGTGGAAATGTCATCCGTAAAAGCGTCTTTCACGACAGTGACGGTCAATGGCACGCGGGATGGACGAATGAGAACCTCATCGAGCAGTGCGTCATAAAATCAGTTACCGGCCACGGCGGCTACGGTTTCGGAATGTGGGCCTCGCCGCCGCAGGACACCGCCCATGGGCCCAATGGGCCCCGAAATGTTGTTTACAACTGTGATGTCAGCTCACAAAAGACAGGCCTGTGGATGGGCGGCATGAATGAAAACTGGCTGATTCTTCACAACCGCTTTACGGTTCAAAAAGGCTACGGCGTGTTCGCTAAAACCGCCAGCTTTGACCATATCATCAAAGATAATGTGTTCATACTCAAAGATAAATCCTCTCCTATGGTTTTCCTGGCATCTCCAGACTGTATCGGCGTTGAGATAACCGGCAACCTCTTATACGGCGGCAATGCAAAAATCGCTGCCGGCAGTGCCAGGCCCGTATTGCTTCAAGGAAACCAAGCTCTTCCACTTGCTGAAGCACCGAGACCTAAACCTGCCATTCCATCAATTTACGAATGGCAAATAGCCAAGCAACGAAAATAGATTGTAGTGTAGGCTTTAGCCCACCGTTCTTCTATCAAAAAGCCATCCCCAAGCCCTTCGGGCCTGAGGCTGCCACCCGGAAGCACACTATTCGCTTATCAGCTCAATCTTTGCCCAGTAGCCTGCCTCCCACACCCAGTCGCTCGGCTGATTCACGAGTTCAAGGTTAATCTCTTTACCAGCATAATCCGAGAGTTCCACATCTGTCTGCATCCAGCCGTTCTCAGCCGTTTCTTTGCCGACCGACTTTCTCAACAATTCTTTGCCGTCGGCCTTGACGAGCAGCGTCCAGTCGCCCTCCGGGTGATGACCGACAACCAGATGAAGCGTTGTCTTTTTACCATCAGGGATTTTTACTCTCTTCGAGAGTACACAGCCCGTATTGCGGTCCAACGGATGTGTCATCAAAACATTCTTTTTGCCTGCCCACTCGGCTCGAAGCCCTGGATCCATATCCTCACCGCACTTGGCCACCTTCCATCCGGGCGCAAACTTCGAGACGGCCTCAGACAAGTCCTTTCCGGCCATAGCCGTAATCCTGGCCATCTCTTGTTTGGTAAAGCGGCTTTTAGCGATAGGGCCGGGCTGCCAGCACTGCTCAAACCTGGTCGGCCTGGGCTTTGAGACTGGAATAACAAAAACCTCCTGGCCGACTGCGTCTTTCTCGATTCGTCCACCGGCTTTAACTACCGACTCGCGCACCAGCTTTTCGCAAACCTCAATCAGCATCGGAAAGTTATAAGGCGTGTGGCTAAATTTTCCTTCAGGATTCAGAGCGGATTTGAACTTGTCGGGGAGTTTCTCAAAACCGATGGTCGTAAACAGTATGCCGCCGGAGTTCGACGGATTGCAATCAGAGTCTTGTCCACAGCGTGTAGAAATAATGATAGTCTCATCAGGGTCACTTTTGCCGTACAACATACCCATCACGATGTAGGCGCCGTTTATCTTGGCGTCAATGTTGAAACTGCCTTTGGGGCCGCTGCAGGAGAAACGACGATACGCAGTATTGAGGTGATACTTTTTGTTGATGAGCTGCCAGGTTTTTTCCCAGTCATCGGGATTCTGTTTGTACCACTTGAGAACGTCACGGATACATTCGGCGTATTGGCTTTGCCTGGGAATACACTCCAAACCGGCCTTGACAAGTTTGACGGCATCATCTTCAAAGAAGGCCTCTGCATACATACCGTCGACGAACTGGCCGCCATAAAGACCATCGCCGTAGTTCATAAGGCGCCCGAATGTTTCGCCGAGATTGATGGCTACATTGGGCAGGCCGGGGGCAATCAGGCCGGCGAAGTCGGCCTCAATCTGGTAGTCGATATCATCGGCATGCTTATTAAATTGAGGATGGCCTGAATCCGGTGGAGCAACACCACTTCGCAAAAGTGTTCGGCCTGCGTTGTTAGCGTGCCAAAGGGGATAGCGGCTGTTGGCAAAATCGATGCC
>Ga0315549_1001857_pt1 | contig 21077 bp, 20 predicted proteins | sample SalMarSW160200MG_FD_203101 | JGI IMG/M metagenome (GOLD analysis project Ga0315549, IMG submission 203101) | Salt marsh sediment microbial communities from the Plum Island Ecosystem LTER, Massachusetts, United States - Salt Marsh Sediment SW1601-200 ... | reverse complement strand
GTAACTTGAGAAACTTATTCCGATCCTCATCATCTATAAAAATTTTCCTTCTCTCATTACCTCGAGAGGTAATGAGATAGAGTGCACCTGGAAATTGAATTCTTAATGGTCTTGACATGAAGAAATAATACCTAAAATATACTTGTTGTCAAGTGTCGAGATTTGACCCCATATACGCATTTACGCCATATACATATACCCACATATTTGACATATACTTTAATTTACTTACTTAATGTATATAAAAAAGAAAAACAAAAGTCAAGAAAAATTTAAACTCTTTTCAGCCAAATTTCTCGCCAGAGTAATATGCAGTTTCGCGGCCAAAATTTATGACTGCTGCCGTCACAAACTACATCCTTGAGCATAACAGTGTTAGCTAGCTTATACATTTTACCAGTCTTTTCATCTATGATCCTTTCAACGCGCTTCATCACTTGGAATTGTCGGCCACAATATTTCTGCATTTCATTCATAAATTTCAATCCTCGATTCTTTCCCCTTGAATCAAGTGTCTTCACAATCTCCGCTTTGCTTTTGATTTCAACACGTTCACCAGGTTGTAAATTTAATGAAACTGTCGAGGTTGTTCTAAGCGAACCATACAACGCATCAAATTTTTTAAGACCTAAAAATTTTTTAACTTTTATTGCAGGACTGCGTGCCGATGCATAGATTCGGTTTGTAACCCACCATTCTCTGAATCTGCATCTACTGAGATATTTCCTGACAAATTCTTTAAAAGACATGCGCAGTTGCGTGGTCGCTTTACTAAGATGTGCTGATTGACACAGGAATTTTCCATCTATCGAATCAATCGTCTTCGAGAGAATTGCTGAACCTTTGTCAAGTCCATTTACTCTCCTTAACCACGCTTCTTTCCAAAACACTGGGCACATCCTTTGGCATCCTTCATGTGCTTCGCCAGTACACAAAACTCCTTCAAGCAGCACTGTATTCTTAATATATCTCCATCCCCATCCCCCAACAATCATCTTATGAATTGGCTTTAATACTTTAAATTTTTTCCCACAATATCGGAGCATTTCTGGCATAAATGGTAGACCTGCTAAAGTGTAGTCTTCATCGAGTGTTGCAATTATTTCGCTTGCACTACGTACCTTCACAAATTCGCCAGATTTGAGTTTTAGCATATCATTGTTCTTTATCTTCAAACTTCCTTCCCCTTAAATTTCCTATTACTCCTTGTGTTTATAGTTTTATTATTTTAATAATAGTAAAAAAAATCAAAAGTCAAGGAAAAAGTTAGTGGCGTAACGAGTATTGCGTAAGGTGTATTGAATAAGTTAATATAATATTCTACAAAAAAAAGCCCCGCACTCACGCAGGGGCTTTTTATTATTCTAAGATGATTAGGACATTACACTTTTTCGAAAAAATGCAATGCAGATCTTTTTAAAAATATAGTTTAAAGTTTTTTCAGTAAAACTTTTACTGCCCTTTGCGCTGCTTTTCCATCCCAGTATTTAGGAATTCTTTTACGAATAATGCCCTTATGACATTTTTTTGGTTTATTTCCAACAAGCGTATTTGTCCTTAGCCTGATCGTAATAAGCCTCTCTGTATTATTGCGAAGTGTTAAACAGAGAATTCCCAAAATTGTAGTTTCTTCCTGAATACCACCAGAATCAGTAAGCATTAATGATGCATTGGGCATTAAACTTAAAAAATCAAGATATTCTTAGGGAATGAAACATTACAAGAAAAATATGTGCATACTTGACCAAAGTGGGGAAAACATCTATATTTAAGGATAGGATAAAAGGGTAAAGAAACAATGAGGAGTTAATTGGAAGGAGCTCCACGCATTTTCTAAAGGATAAATAAAGAGAGATGTTAACTATAAAATGTTCATCCTGCAAATCAAAGATCTTTAAATACAAAAAGATAGGTAAAGGTAGGGTACTGTACTGCTATAAGGATAGAATAATTAAAGACTTCAGTAAGCGATATGGGGATAAAATTAAATGCAGGAAATGTGGCAAATTAATTGGAATCGACCAGGGTGGGAGAATAAGAATGAAACAATCTGCATTCACAACCTCCGGATTTAAGATTTAAAAATGTTTCACGTGAAACATTTTTAAAACGATAAGATTGAAACCTTGTGGATTTCCCAATCAATAGAGGATTGTAATTTTAATTTATCCCCTTTATACTCCCCATAGTATATAATCCTTTCTCCACTTCTGGAAGGAATGCTCTCCGGGTCTACTGCACGAACCAGAATTGTGTCAAAATGCCTGGGGAGCTCTTTGGGCTGCTTTACGTATTTTTGAATAATTTCAACATCCAGGGACAGGATGTTTTTGATGTGGCGGAGGAAGTAGATTGGTTTTTCTTTGGATTCAAGTAGATCTATCTGGAGTTTTGGCAAGATAATTGCAAGAGGTATTCCCACTATTCCCGCTCCTGCTCCAAAATCGAGTACTTTCTCTCCGGGGGAGAGAATATCGTGTGGTATTAGGGAGGGTATGATCAATTTGTTTACTATTTCTTCTTTTGTGAGGCGGCGTGAAATCAGGTTTATATTCTCGTTCCAGCGAAGTAATTCCTCTATATATCTGTTGAGATAATCGATTTTTTCATCTTCTGGGGATATATTTAGGTTTTTTAGCCCTTGCTTTAGTAAATGTTTCACGTGAAACATTAGTAGTAGATATTGAGGGATATTGTTAGTTTAGGATCGCCCCCTGCATCTATAGTTATATCACTTTTAAAATCGTAGAGTCGAGCGTCCACATATGCATCAAGCATACCTATGGTCCAGACTAGGGCTCCCCACCACACTATTTCTCTTCTCTGGACCAAGAGGTCATCCTTTTCTTCGGCAAGAGAGTTGCTGTACGACTCTTCCAGTCTTTGGTCTACATCGTTTAGGTCTAGTTGGGTCTTTATGCCCCTGTATAGGATATATGATTGTGTTCCTCCTATTAACATACCTTTGAGCCATCTTTTTGTGTAGAATTGGCCTCCTCCTGGTATGAATGTTGTCAGGAGCATTGCAGTTACAGCGGACTTTGATATTAGGGTTAAGAGTATCATTTGAGTTTCACTTTATTTTTACCAAGGTAACCCCTGCACCACCCTCGTTTCTATGGGGAGTTAATATGGATTTCACTCTTGGGTCTTTCTTTAATTTTTCATGTATGTCATTCCTTAGAATCCAGCTACCTTTACCATGGACAATTCTCACCTGTTCATAACTTGCGAGGACGGCCCTATCCAGATATTTATCTGTTTTTTCCCAAGCTTCTTCCTTTGTCATTCCCCGGACTGATATCTCCAGAGGAACTTCCATATCGACATCGTAATTTATATGAATTTTTCCTTTCAAGGGGTATGTCACCCTTTCCTTTTCTTCTTTCTCTTCTATTAGCAATTTATCAAAGGCTATTTTATAATCTTTTATTGATTCTCTGGTAGCATTTGATGCCTTTATCTCCTTTATTGTCGCTTCTACAGTAGAACGGGCCTCTTTCAAGATCTCCTTTGCCTTCTCTTTTGCCTCACTTAATATCTCCTTCTGCTCTTTTTTGATGTTCTTCATTTTTTCGTCGTATTCCTTAGTTAATGTCTCAAGTCTGGATTTAAGTTCTTGAATTTCTTCCTCGTATTCCCTTATTTCCTTGTTTCTCTTCGAAAATTCTTCTATTAGCTCCTCAGCTTTTAATGCTGAGGAGTCGAGAAATCCCTTTGCTTTTTTTATTACTTCCCTTGGGAGCCCGAGTGTTTCTGCAACAGCTATTGCTCTTGAGCCGCCGGGGATTCCTATCTGCAGGTGGTAGGTTGGTCGATCTACGTATTCCATAGCTCCGTTTAGCATGGCTTCATGTTCTGCAACATAGAATTTAAGTGAACCTAGGTGGGTTGTAGTAATAACCATACTACCCCTGTCACAAAGGGAGTTCAATATCGATATTGCAAGTGCTCCACCTTCTTCCGGATCGGTATTTCCTCCTAATTCATCACAGAGTACGAGGCTTTTCTCGTCTGCTTCTTCTAGGATTTTTTTAAGGCGTATCACATAGGAAGAAAAAGTAGAGAGGTTCTCTTCTATTGATTGTTCATCTTCTATGATTCCGTATATATCCTTAAACGTTCCAATTATGGTCCCCTCGGCGGCTGGTATAGGAAGGCATGCATATGCAGAAAGAACTGTTATACCTATTGTTTTAAGTAGTACTGTTTTTCCGCCTGCATTTGGACCACTCACCAGTAAGATCCTTTTTTCTTTTCCGAACTCAAGATCAAGTGGCACCGCCTCTCTTTCTATCATTAATAGTGGGTGGTGACATTTCTTGAATTTTAGAGTGCTTTCGTTTGAGAACTGTGGTATACTGCACTTAAATTTCCTGGCATATCTTGCTCTTGCTCTGAGGGAATCGATTTCTGCCAGTGTGTCAATATTTCTCTCAATTTCCATGAAATTCTCTCTTACCATGTCAGTTAAAGCTTTTAGGATTCTCTTTTTCTCTTCTTCTATATCAATGGAGTTTTCTCGGAGTTGATTGTTCAAGGGGACAAGTTCTGCAGGTTCAATAAAAGCTGTGTTGCCTGTTCTCGAGAGATCAACCACAACTCCTTCAATTTCCCCTTTCCTGTCATATTTGACTGGAAGGACAGTTCTCTCTCTTCGCTGAGTGATAACATCATCCTGTAGTAACTCTTCGTGTTTTTGCATAACATTTTTCAATGTATTTTCGATGGCAGCCTGTAGCTTCTTTCTTTCTCTGTATAAAGATTTCAATTGAGGCGAGGCGTCTACTCTTACTTGTCCCTCATCATCGATACATTCCAGAATTTCCTCTTTTAGCTGTGGAAGAGGATTGAGTTTCTCTTCTAAATCCTCGAGAATTTTATTTTCCGATAGGATGCCCTTAGTTTCTCCGGTTAACTCCAACTCCCGGGCAAAGTGGAACAGTTCACCAGAGGATAAATAAATTCCCAATCTTGGCGCCCCCGCCTCCTCTACAATCGAAAGTTCAGATATAACATCTTGATGTTCAATAACTTGCGAGAGTTGGTCGAAAATATGTTCTGTTATGTGATTTAGATTAACGGGTTTTAGAGAGAGGATACGTAGTTTCCCGGGGGCTGAATCTGCGTATTCCGCAACTATTTCTTTTAGGCGGGGAAGCCCTACTATCTGAGCTAATTTTTTCATTATATTAGTACTCGTTTTCCTTTTCGAGGCTCTGGGAGTGGAAGCTTGTCTTTTGGTGTAATCCTATTCATCTTTCTCTGCAGGAATCCTTTTAATGCGGGTTTGATTTTTAATGTTGTATTGTATAGTAAGCTATTCCTTAGTGCTTTATTTTGATTAGTCTTCGGCATTACACTTATTATGAGGAAGATAATAATTATTACAATAAATCCCTTCAATGCCCCAACTGCAGCACCCAAAGCCTTATCAATTAGTGCTAAAGGAGTTTTGTTTACTATTTTTGAGACAATGCTAAAGACTATACTTAATATAAAAAAATATACTAGAAAGCTTACCAGGTATTTCCACCCACCTATGTTTAAATTTAGAGGTAGATATAAAGCAAGAACGAAGGCAAAAATGAGGCCTGCAATTTCAGATATTTCGAGAATAAAACCTCTCTTTATACCCCACAAAAGAAAAGCGATAATTGTTATTAATGATATTATGTCAACTAAGGCCATTTAATATGATTATCTTGTTAATTGCTATACCATATAGTTGCAAATAGTAAACTATACGTTGATAACCCCTTTTGAAGGTCTATTCTTAAGAAAAAAACCCTCTCTTCCTTTGAAATCTTACTGTTTTCTTACGCGTTCTTTGGCGTCTATCGCTTGGTTTTTCGTATCTTTGGTGCTTTTTAATTTCACTGCGTATTTTTTCCTTTTCGCACAATCTTTTAAAGCGACGAAAAACCCTCTCAAAAGATTCGCCTTCGCGTACTTTTACTTCTGGCAAATGCTATCACCTCCTTGCCACGTTTAGTTGATAACTTTAACTAAATATATAACAAGAGATCTGGATAAGTCAAGACCGCATATATTATTTTTAGGGGTTGGGTTTTATTTACTTGACTTTACAGGTATTATAATATAAATTAAATGTTTAAATGGTTCAATATTATTACTCAAAGCATAATATGATGGAAGAGGTTGAAAACCACGGGGTAATAGCTGTGGAGCTTTTACTCCAATGCAGAGTGAAAAACGCAAAGTACACTGGAGCGAAGCGACTGTCTCTGTGGCAAAACAAAAAATAAGGAGGAGGTCCAATGAGTTTAATGTCGATATTGGGCAAAGGTGGATGGACAATGATAGCCATTGCTATTGCGCTATTCGTAGGTTTTTATTTCGTTATAGACCGGTTAATCTATTTCAGACGCTCAAAGAGTCAAACAGATGAACTCTTAAAGAGAGCTAAAGCCTGGCTTAATGAAGGAGCTCCTGAAGAGGCTGTGAAAGAGATACGTGCCTATGATAATCCACTTACGAGGATTATGATAAAGGGTTTACTATCTGGAAAGGTAGAGGCGATGGATGCTCAGGCTGTAGAGGAATTGACAAAATTAGAGAGTGGAATGGGCGTAATCTCTACCGTTGGAGCAATAGCACCAATGCTTGGATTCTTCGGAACAGTTCTTGGTATGATAAAGGCGTTTATGCAGATAGAGATTCTTGGCGGAGGTGTTAATCCATCTAGACTTGCAGGAGGGATATGGGAGGCACTTGTGACAACTGCCGCTGGACTTGCAGTAGGTATTCTCTTCTATATAATATATAATTCATTTACAGATAGATTAAATGGCTTTGTGAGTGACATCAAGAGGGTAAAAGCAGAGTTAAGTGGAATATTGGAGAAGTGATAATGAATTTTGAAACTCAATACAAAAGAAAAATGACCTTTCCTGTCATCTCAATAGCAGATATAGTCTTATTGCTCTTGATTTTTTTCCTCCTAACCTCCTCCTATCTTATTCAACCAGGGATAAAGGTCCACTTACCTAGAGCCGTAACGAAAGAAGCACTTTCACGAGAGAAAGTGAGTATAACAATAACAAAAAGCGGTGCTGTATACCTTGAAGACAAGCCAGTTGATATCTCAAGACTTCCATATCTGCTCGAAAATTTCAAAGATAGGATTATGCTCATTAAAGCTGACCGCGACGTTACAATTGATATGACGGTAAAAGTTATGGAGATGGTTAGGAGAAGTGGGGCAAGTAAGTTTGTGATTGCAACCACTCCTGAGGCAGAGTGAATCGTAAGATACTTTCCCTCATCTGGACGTTGATAATATACTCCTTGCTTATCGGAATATTTAGCTGGGTTATTATTGACATAAGAGCCAAGGAGGATGAATACTTAACACTTGGCTTTCATACTGTAGAGAATAAGTTAACAGAGGGCATAATTTCTGAAGAAGGAGGGACTGAAGATGTGTTCTCGCCTTTAGGCGATGTTCCTGTGGAGATAAAAAAGACAAAGAAGAAATTAAGCCCCCTCGATAAACCTCCGTATAAAGGTGGTAAACTATACAATGCAGGTGAGGGAGAAAAGAGATTTACATTATCAGGGGAACTCTCTAAGAGAAGGCTTGTTCATTTTCTAAAGCCAGAGTACCCTGAAGGAATTAGTGAGAATACAATCGTTAAACTCCATATTTCAGCAAAGCCAGACGGAACAATTGCAAGTATTGACATTGTAAAAACTGGTGGGTTAGAATTTGATCAAAATGCAATTCAGGCGGTTAGAGAATGGTGTTTCCAACCACTGCCGCCTAATGTGAAACAGGTAGTTCAATCTGGAATAGTTACTATCTATTTTCAGATTAGATGATATTACTCCTTTTATTATCCTTTTCAATCGTTAGGGCAGCTGATCCTTATGGTGAGGATGTTTCCGGAGAAGGAAGGTTAGTCCTCTCAGGAAGTCCGGTGAAGATAGCAGTTCAAGTTCTTGAGGAAGGTAAGCCAGTGGCGAATAAATGGGTTTTATTTAGAGCCCATAATGGTTTCATCTCTTCTGATTCGGTTTTTTCAGACCAAGCTGGTTTTGCAAGCGTAGAGTTTATAGCCAAAGCGAATGGCTGGGTAGAAGGAATTGTAGAGGACGAATCAATTGAGATTCATCCAAGTATCATTCCTAAAAAAACGCTCCTAAAATTAATACTTTCATTTATAATAGGAGCTGTTCTTATACTTATGGGTTTAGACAATACAAACAAGGGATTTTCAAGGTTGAGCGGGGAGCGGGCGAGGCAAATCCTCTGGAAGATGACCAATCGTCCAATTTTTGCGTATTTGAGTGGAATCTTCCTCGCCATATTCCTTGAATCAAGCACATTGACAGGCTTGATGCTTCTCGGTCTTCTTGAGTCTTCGCTAATAAGCCTTTCCTCATCTTTGATAGTTCTTGCTGGGGCATCTCTTGGAGCTACTTTTACTGTTCAGATAATAGCAACCGACATAATTCAGTTCAGCCCAATTATCGTTCTCATTGGGTATCTTCTCTGGCAGTCAAAGTCTAAATGGAGTTATATTGGAAGAATCCTTCTGGGATTTGGTTTGATATTCTTCTCAATATGGCTTATAAGGGAAAGTATCGAGCCACTGATTGACACAATCACTCTGGACATCAACCCATTTTTTCTCTTTTTCGGTTCAATCCTCCTTACATTTCTCTTTCATTCAAGTGCGGCAACTCTGGGTTTACTAATAGGGTTCGTTGGCGTTATTGATTTTTCGCAAGCAATACCTATCATATTGGGAGCCAACATTGGTACTACATTTACCATTCTGCTTGGATCCACGCGCTTTTCATCTTCTGGTAAGTCACTGGGTTTGAGTTATGTGATATTGCGGAGCTTATTTGTTATCCTTTCTGTCTATCTTTTATTCCTGCCTGGAAAGTTGAGCCCGACGTCTCGTGATATAGCTAATCTTCACACTGCAGTAAATGTGTGGGGTTTTGTCCTAATTCCGCTCTGTTTCCCCCTTGCCAATTTAATGAACAAAATTTTTAAAACAAGACGTGCTGGTGTCAAACTTGATCCCTTGTATCTCACATCTCCTTCCATTGCAATATCCAAATGCCACGAAGCAGTGAGGGAGTCTGTGAGAATTGTGAATGATATGTTCAAGACTACACTGATAGTCTTTAAGAGAAATAACAATGCACTCCGTAAAGTTGTTATCAAAAGAGACGATGAAATCGATAAAACACAAAAGGAACTCACTGCCTACTCATCCAGACTACTCGGGGAGGAGCTCTCTGAGAGAGAGAGTAATAAAAGTGTTACTATTCTAAAGATAATGAATGAGATAGAATATATTGGAGACCTTATAAGTAAAAGTTTAATGGCTTATGCAGGAAAAAAAATAAAAAAATCATACTTCTTTTCAGATGAGGGTTTTGGAGAGATTCAAGAGTATCATCAGGCTGTCCTTTCTAATATAGAGGAGATACAAGCCGCCCTTGGTACTATGGATAAAGAGATGGCAAGCCAATTATTAATGAAACAGGATGGATCGAGAGAAAAACTTGACAAATTCAGGGAAAGTCACCTATCACGTCTAAAACTAGGGAAACCGGAGAGTATCGATACCAGTACACTGCATCTTGATATCCTGAATGACTTCGACAGAATCAATTTTCACATTTATAATATCTCAAGAGCAATAGTAGGTAAGTTATGATCACGCAAGGCTACAGGGTTTCCTGTGATGAGTTTGAGGGTCCTCTTGATCTTCTATTGTATCTTGTGAGAAAGCAGGAAGTTGCAATCAAAGATATCTCGCTATCCAGAATCACCAGAGAATATCTACTCTTCATCAAAGGATTGGAGAATATCGATTTTGACGGAGCTGGTGAATTCTTGCGTTATGCAGCGACCCTTCTTGCGATAAAAGCAAGGGAGATGACAGATGAAGGATTCTCCGAGGTTGATGACGAATATGAAACAAAAGAGTCCTTGATTCAAAGATTGGAGGAATTTAAAAAATTCAAGGAAAAGGGGCTCTGGTTAAAGAATACACTCACTCTTGCAAACACAATGTATACAAGACCACCGTATGATTCTCGAAAAGAGGTAAATATTTCGATGGATAGATTTAAAGAACTCCTTGAATCAATAAAGAAGGCGACTTTGTTTGAGCCACCAACTACTATCCTGTTCCATATTGAACATCTTATTAAGAAATTACTTGAACAATTGAAAAAGCTAAAATCTTTTGTTTTCTCCGAGATGATTAAAGGTTCTGAGCATTTGGAAGCGGTAGGAACATTCTTTGCTCTCTTAGAGATAATCAGGCTGGGTAAGGCCAAGGCAATTCAAAAGAGGCCATTTGGGGAAATATGGGTAAAAGAAAGATAGACATTGAATTTAAATCTCTCTCCCCGGGAATAAAGGATCTGCTTCTAAAAAAGGAGGTAACAGACCAGGAATCATTGGAGCGATTACTTGACCCTTCTTTCGAGCACTTCAGAAAAGCAGATGAAGCAATGATAAAGGTAGTAGAAAAAATTGAAGAAACGATATCTCAGAAGAAAAATATACTTATATGGGGTGACCAAGATATGGATGGTATTACAGCATGCCTGCTTATGAAGAAGACTATGCAAAAATTAACGGGTTACGAGATAGAAACATATATACCAAAACGTCGGGAAGAAGGTTATGGACTCTCAGAAAAAGGGATAAAACTCGCAATTGAAAGGGGTATTGACATTATCATTACTGTGGATTGTGGGATAGCTAGTTTTGAAGAAGTAGAATATCTTCTTTTAAACAACCTCGATGTTATAATAACTGACCACCATGAGCCGAAGGAGAACCTTCCAAAAGGGCTAATACTTAATCCAAAGTTGGGCTCTTTTGGATATAGAGATCTTTCTGGGGCTGGCGTTGCTTTTAAGTTAGCAGATGCGTTATTTGCGAGTCTTACGGGAAAAACGACAAATGAATGGGTTAGCGAATTTTCTGAAATTCCAATTCTGGCTATGATAGGAATCATAGGTGACAGAGTAACTCAACTGGATGAAAATCGTATTCTGTTATGCGAAGGAGCTAAATTGCTGGAGAAGACAAGAAATCCTGCTCTCTCGCTACTTCGTAAGATTGGTAGTATAGAGGAGGCTATTGAGCCACTCTATTCTGGAACGGAAAAGCTAACCTGGAGGTTTTTTAATGCTTCCACCGAAAGCCAGGCAGAGGATATATATAGCGAACTAGAAGCAAAACACACATACTGGAGTTTCAAGGCGGGTGAGCAATTCTCTTCTTTAAAGAGTCAATTGGATGCAGGCCACATGGTTCTATTTGATCCAGATCTGGATAGAGAATTTTCAGGGACCATTGCCAATAGAGCTAGGGATTACACTAAACATCCTGTTTTCGTAATCTATATGACAGGAGAACATCTCAGGGGTGAGGGGAGAGGCCCTTCAGATTTTGATCTCCTTGCGATTCTTGATTCAGTTAGTGACTTACTTATTGATTATGGAGGACACAAGGTGGCCTGTGGTTTCACACTCAAGGAAAGTAAGGTAGAGGAATTCAGAAGCAGAGTTTCGCCAGAGTTAGAGCATTACGAGCCCAGGATTCATGTTGACGCAAAGGTAAAATTAAAAGAGATAACACCAGAATTGCAGGACTTTATAAGAAAGATAAAACCATTTGGAAAGGGTAATGCGCCTCCTATATTTCAGGTAGAAAACGTCAAATACACAATAAATAACGGCCTAGCAACACTCTCGGATGGAGAAAATTCATTGAAACTGGATAGGGTGAGAGAAATGCCGCCACCCTCGAAAATGGTAAATGTGTATATGAGGCTTGACGGTGAGAAGGTGTATCTTCTCAGATGGGAATGGGTGGAGGATAAGAATAAAGATCGATAAGCCTCTTCTTTTTGTATTTTTTACTCTCTTGGGTATAGGTATAGTTCTGCAATACAGTGCTAATTATCCAGGAGACCAAACATTCTTCATTAAGCATCTCATATGGATAGGTATATCACTCCCGTTTGGTTTTATCATATACCTCTACCCTCTCAAAAAAATAAGGTACCTCTCTTCAGTATTTTATATAATAGGAATACTCCTCCTCATTATCGTTCTATTTCTTCCGCATAGTCGTGGCCGATGGATTGAGCTTGGAGGATTTCAATTCCAGCCATCTGAACTGATGAAGGTCTTCTATATTATGTTTTTGGCCAGAATATTTACTCGATTAAGCCATAAAGATGTCTACTTTCCTCACCTTGTAATGCCTATACTCTATACTCTTCTGCCCGTGTTGCTTATTTTCTTTGAACCAGATATCGGAACATCTGCAATCTTTATTATAATATTTTTTGGTATGGTGGGGACACTTGATATACCCCTCCCACGATATTTTCTCTACATTTCCCCGCTGCTTTCTCTACTGTGTGGATTCAATCTAATATCATGGATCATATTTATGGTACTTCTTATAGGTGCTCTGTTATTTGCCAATATTAAATTCAGGGATGGTTTATTGCTTTTCTTACTCGATGTTCTGTTGGGTTCTCTTGCGCCGAAGCTCCGGGGCCTCTTAAAGCCTTACCAGAAAGACAGACTTATGAGTTTTATTAATCCCTCCTGGGATCCCACCGGTGCTGGTTGGCATATACTTCAATCAAAGATTTCAATAGGTTCTGGAGGATTCTTCGGCAAGGGATATCTTAATGGGATAATAAAGAATCTTGGGTTTCTTCCCCAGACAAGAACTGATTTTATATTTGCTGTTTTAGGTGAAGAATTCGGATTCCTTGGGACACTAATCCTCTTATTACTTTTTGCTTACTTCCTAATTAAGGTCTTACTTCTTGCAGAGAATATAACAGAACCCTTCAAGAAGTATCTTACATACGGTATATTTTTCTATTTCTCATCCCAGATCATAGTCAATATTGGGATGACCATAGGATTACTTCCGGTGGTTGGACTACCATTACCCTTTATAAGTTATGGAGGAACATCCATGTTGGTTTCTATCATTTTTATGGGATACCTTTTTGCTATGAGAAAAGGGGCCTATGCCTAACATTTTAATTGATTTTGTGGATTTTATCTTTCCTCCATATTGCGCAATATGTGGTGATAGATTGGGTGGAGAGACTATGGTATGTAACAAGTGTTTTGGGGAGATACATTTTTTATCCAGGAGAAGATGTAGAATATGTGGAAAGACGATTAAGTCTGGAAATATCTGCAAGAATTGCAGGGAGAATCCGCCAGATTTTGATTTTGTCATCGGATGTGGTAATTATGTATATCCATTTTCGAATATTATAAAATTCTATAAGTACAACAATCGCCCATCTCTTTTGAAGCGACTTGCCCGTATGCTCTATTCTGTATATTTGGTGAGAGGGGACGTGAAGAGAATCAAAATAGTTACCTGGGTTCCAATGCGTGGTGTAGAACTACGTACGAGGGGTTATAATCAGAGCAGACTACTTGCAGATGAGTTTGCAACGATCGCTTCCCTCAGGAGTGTACCCCTTCTTAAAAAAGTACGTAGCATTCCATCCCAGACTAAACTTTCTGATAAGGAGCGACTCACCAATGTTAGAGATGCATATAAGGTGGATCAAAAAGTTATAGATCGGTTGAATAATGATTTAGATGGAGGCATAATAGTCATAGATGATGTTATTACTACTGCTTCTACCCTGAATGAATGTGCTAGGGCATTAAAAGAGAGGGGGATTTCACGGGTTATAGGGCTGGTACTGGCTATTTCTCCTTAACTACTCGTGCAAGTTGAGCCTTTTTACGGGCAGCGTTATTCTTATGAATCACCCCTTTAGTTATGGCTTTATCAAAGAGTGAATAGGCCTTATCAAGGAGTTCCTTAGCCTTCTTAGGGTCTTTTTCGTCCCTTATTGCCTTTGTTATATTTTTAAGGCTGGTTTTAATCCCTTTATTTCTTACTTTTCTTTTTGCCGCTTGTCTTACTCTCTTCTTTGCAGATTTAGTTATTGGCATTTAACCTCCCAATCCCAAAGAGGCGGCACCCGGATTCGAACCGGGGTATAACGGTTTTGCAGACCGACGCCTTACCACTTGGCTATGCCGCCTTTCAGAGCGGGAAACGGGATTTGAACCCGCGACTTTCACCTTGGCAAGGTGACGCTCTGCCACTGAGCTATTCCCGCTTGAATTCAATATATAGATCATCCCCTTTTTGTCAAGTGAGTATGAAAGGGCAGGCCGCCGGTTTGTGCTACACTCTCTGGTAAGAATCTAAAAAATGGGACTAATTTGCAAAATTTTTGTCTAAATGATTAAAAAATAAGGAGACCAAAGAGATTAAATGAAGAGGTTAAATAAATTTGTAAATCATGTCCAGAAAAGACTTCTGGCTTTTGAAACAACGAAAAAAGGAGTGAAGTATGAATGAGAGCCACAGAGATAAAATAAAAACGGATACAGGACACAGAGAAAAGATATTTACTGGAATTGGAAAGATTCTCATGGGTAGAAAATACTCGGTGTGCTCTGTAAGTATTTAACAAAAACAAAGGAGAAGATATGTTCCGGAAATTGTTACCTGTAATTCTCTTAATGTTAATGCTCCTATTATTCTGGGGTTGTGAAAAGTCACCTACAGGGGCAGAACTCTCTTTCGATGAAGCGGCGATAAAAAATGCGATACTTGACAATCCCGATGGGTACTTCACCTATGGGGATCATTATGGTGAACGAGATGTCAAGAAAGCGGAAATGCAAACCACATGGTGGAGACAGCCAACGAGTGTAGATGAAATTGATATAACTATGAATATCGATACATTGAATGACTCTGCCTATGTTATCGTCAGCGGCGAGGTTTCAGGAATATTCCATATTTATGAATACGATACAATACCCCCTGACACCATTGCCCATTACATGAAGAGTATGAAAGACAACATCACCCGTTTTGCAATATTCAAGCATTATGCTGATTCTATAGGCTATAGGGGTTGGAGATTAGAGAAGATAAGCGGTGCCAAGATAACATCCTATCCCAATACCGTTGGTATTGACTCAATCAGGATTGAGTGTGAGAGCTATCCTAACACTGTTATTGGCGATCCGCTCGCCCTGGTAGATAAGGAAGCCATCCTGAGTTTTGCTCCGGGTGAAGAGGTTTCACTCACTATATATTCAGATGATAATGTATATGCTTTCTTCCATGCCAGAGGTCACCATTTTGGGTATTGTAGATGGTGGAGATGGGAGTTTGATGAGGCAGGAAGTGGAGCATGGTCTGGAGCGTGGCAGACGCCCGAAATGCCTGGAGTGCGGATGGTTGCATTCGACATCCTGCACAAGAATACCCTGGATGATCACGAATATCAATATGATTCCAACGTTTGGGTATTTCCATACAGGATTGAATAATTCTACAGTGATATAGAGTAATAAAGAGGGGGTAGCTGGTCACAACTGCCCCCTTTATTCTTTGAATAACCCGGAGGCGGCAAAGTTATTCTACAATTGACTTAGCTTAAACCCTTCCTTGCTGGATTCCAGACGATATTTATTATCTTCTATGCTCTTGAATATAAAGACCATCTTTCTTCTTCCCGATTGATAATCTTCTTCTAGACGCGTTTCTATGATTTTGTGAACTCTTATTACTCCTGAATGGGTGAATATGGTTTTGGGGACCTCATCCCTTTTTCCCCCTGAGTAGAACTGAACCCTGCGTACTTCTATCAATCCAATACCAGGGCTATGTCGGTTACTTCATCGCCCTCTTTCATCTTGACTACGTGGACACCCCGAGTAGGACGATGTTGTTTGCTAACCTCGTTAGAATTCAAGCGTATTATATTGCCATCCTTTGATATTATCATTATTTCCTCATCCCTACTTACACCTGCCATACAACGTAGTTCTCCAGTCCTCTCACTGAGCCTCATGCCAATAACTCCCTTGCCGCCACGTCTAATCTCTCTGAACTCGGGAATTGTAACTCTCTTACCATAACCATTACTGGCTATAAACAAGAGATCCGTAGCTCTCTCATCTTCTATAACACAGGAGATTACCTCATCATCCCCGGATAGAGACATCCCTATAACGCCTCTTGCATTTCTGCCCATCGCCCTTAATTTACTCTCGTTAAACCTGATCACCTGTGCTCTTCTGGAGGCAAGGAGAATTCTATTACCTTGACTGACCCTTCTGGCAATTATTAGTTCATCACCCTCCTTCAAGTTCTGAGCAATTATTCCTTTTGAATGGGCATTTCTAAATTCCCTCAACTCTATCTTCTTTATTATTCCATGCTTCGTTGCTAGGATTATATTATCTCCCTTCGTAAATTCCTTTAATGTGATTACTCCACGAGGTTCTTCTCGCTGTTCCATAGAGAGGAGCTGGGCCAACGAAGTACCCTTAGAAATTCTGCTACCTTCAGGAATGTCGAATACCTGCAGTTGATAGCATCTTCCCTTGTTAGTAAAGAGCAACATTTTATCATGAGTTGATTCTATAAACAGGGAGGCTACATAATCGTTATCCTTTTGAGGCATACCAATTACACCTTTTCCTCCACGTCCCTGAAGATGATACGTGTAAAGGGGTATTCGCTTTACCCATCCTCTCCTGGTGATTGTGACCACAACATCTTCCTCCTTGATAAGACTCTCAGGGGATAGATCCTCTATGGGCCCTGCGATTATCTCAGTCCTCCTTTTGTCGGAGAACTGCTCTTTTACTTTCTTCAGTTCCTCAATAACTATACCATCCAGGCTCTTGCTGGAGGATAAAATGGTCTTTAATTTTTCTATTAATTTAATATTCTCTTTATATTCCTCTATAATATTTTCTTTCTCGAGAGATGTTAACCGGGCGAGTCTCATGTCCAGTATTGCGTCCGATTGTACTTCACTAAAGTTGAATTCCTTGATTAAATTTTCTTTAGCTTCGGCTCTATTTTTTGAACCTTTTATAATTTCTACGATACGATCAATCTCATCCAGGGCGCTACGGAGTCCCTCCAAAATATGTGCTCTCTTTTCAGCCTTGTCAAGTTCATATTGGCTTCTTCTCCTGACAACCTCGTGTCTATGATTGATATAATGTGCGAGCAATTCTTTAAGTGTTAGTTTATTAGGAACGCCGTCCACAATTGCAAGCAGTATTATACCAAAGGTTCTCCGAAGGTCAGTATATTTTAATAGTCTATTAACTACCAATTCCTTATCCGTGTTCTGTTTCAATACTATGACGATCCTTATACCGTCACGGTCTGATTCGTCTCGAATATCCGAAATACCCTCTAATTTCCCTTTATTCACAGCATTTGCTATCTGTTCTATGAGGGTTGTCTTATTCAATTGATATGGGATTTCTGTTATTATAATCTGTTCCTTACCCCGCACGCCTTTCTCATAATGGGTTTTTGCCTGAACTATTATCTTTCCTACCCCTGTTTTGTATGCTTTTTGTATGCCTTCCTCTCCTACAATGATTCCGCGTGTAGGGAAGTCTGGCCCCTTAATATACTCCATTAAATCGGCGGTTTCCATATCGGGATTCTCTATGAAAGCAATTACACCGTCACATATTTCAGCTAAATTGTGAGGCGGTATATTAGTAGACATCCCCACAGCTATTCCAGAGGAACCATTTACAAGAAGATTTGGGAAGGCAGAGGGAAGAACTTGTGGTTCTTCAAGAGAGGCATCGAAATTAGGGGCGAAGTCCACTGTAGCCTCTCCAATATCTTTAAGCATTAACTCGGCAATGGGGGAAAGCCGCGCTTCAGTATATCTGTATGCTGCAGCATTATCTCCATCAATGGAACCAAAATTTCCCTGTCCGTCGATTAGTGGATGTCGAAGTGAAAAATCCTGTGCCATCCTCACCATTGTATCATAAACTGCCATATCTCCGTGTGGATGATATTTACCGAGGACTTCTCCTACTACAGTAGCAGACTTCTTGAATGCAGACTGCGAAGTAAGCCCCAATTTACTCATGGCATAGAGAATCCTTCTATGAACTGGTTTTAGTCCGTCGCGAACCTCAGGAAGTGCTCTACCAACGATTACACTCATTGAGTAATCGAGGTAGGCCTTTTCCATCTCCTCTACTATAGATGCCTTCTTTATTTTCTCAGCCATTTCTCTTCTTTAGTAATCCTTCTTTTAATACAGGAACTACATCAAATAAATCAGCAACTATCCCAATATCTGCAACCTTGAATATAGGAGCTTCGGAATCCTTGTTAACTGCGATAATGAAGTCAGAACTTCGCATACCCTCTAAGTGCTGGATAGCCCCGCTGATTCCAAAAGCCATATAAATGGATGGCGCTACAGTTTTCCCGGTTTGACCTACCTGATGTGAATAAGGGATCCAGCCTTCATCTATTACTGCTCTTGAAGCTCCGACTGCTCCTCCCAAAAGCTCCGCAAGTTCAAAAAGGAGTTTGAAATTCAGAGCCTTTCCTAAGCCTCTTCCGCCGGCTACTATTATGTCTGCATCTTCGATGGAGACCAGAGAGGTCTCATCAGCGATCCAGGACTCGAATCTGGAGGTGCTCTTTAGTCTTTCTTTAGGAATAACTTCTTCAATAATCTCGCCTGACTTCTCTGGATCTTTGGGAAGAGGGGAAAAGACTTTTGGTCTTACTGTTGCCATTTGAGGTCTTGTATTTGGAGTTATTATTCGTGCCATTACAGAGCCTCCAAAGGCAGGTCTTGTCTGAAGAAGATTACCTTCTTTATCAACAGAAAGGCCAGTACAATCAGCAGTAAGACCTGTGTAGATGGAGGCCGCAGTTCGTGAGAGTAAGGCTCTCCCTTGCGTTGTAGAGGGTGCAAGGAATATGGATGGCATGTATTTATTAATAACATCAATCAGGATATTAGTGTAGGGTTCTGGTAAGAAATTAAAAAGGAAATCATCGCGCACAACGATAACCTTATCAGCTCCGCTGGCAATAAGCTGTTCTGGTTTATCTTCTACATCTTTACATATGAGTAGGGCATATAGTTCGACTCCCAAAGAATCTGTTAGTTCCCTTCCTTTCGCAAGTAGTTCGAATGCTGCTTCTTCTAATTTGCCTCTCCTCTGTTCTGCGAAAACCATAACATCTTTGTATTCTTCCCTCCCTTTGTACTTTAGTGTTTCCTCTTCTATTAGAATGGCATCGGTAGGGCAGGGTTCTATACACTCTCCACATAGGGTACATTTAACTTCTTCAATCAGTGCAAGTTTAGGAGCCTCCTCCCTTTTCTCTACTTTTAACTTGTGTGGTTCATCTATTAAAGATATTGCCCCATAAGGACAGGCATTAATGCATATACCGCATCCAATACATCTCTCTCTAATGACTTTTATGCCCATCAGATAGTTAAATCCATTTCTTCTTGTTTCTTAATTATTTCTAACACAGCTTCTTCTATCTCGGAAGCTCCAAATATTTTACATTCTTTTGTTAATTTAGGGGTGAAGATTTCATCTACTCTCGTTGGAGAACCGGCCAGACCAATCCTTTCTGTATCAGCGTTTATATCTTCTGGCCCCCATTTTTGTATCTCAACTTTCTTTGCGCGTAGTTTCCCTTTGAGTGTTGGAAGACGAGGTTCGTTGATTTCTTTTACTACGGTCATTACAAGAGGTAATGGAGAGGATATTAATTCATACCCACCCTCAACCAATCTCTCTGCCCTTATTTTAGTATCCTTGATTTCTTCTATCTTCCTCACGAAAGTAATCTGAGGGATACCGAGTTGAGCTGCAATACCAGGACCTACCTGGGCTGTATCTCCATCTATTGCCTGCTTTCCACACAGAATAAGATCAAAGTTCCCTATCTTCTTGCATGCTGTGGCAAGGGTATATGAAGTAGCCCACGTATCAGCTCCTGCAAAATCTAATGATGTCAGGAGAATCCCTTCATCTGCTCCCATGGCAACTACCTCCTTTAATGCCTCTTCAGCTTGGGTAGGTCCCATAGAGATAGCAATTACATCACCACCCAATTCTTCTTTGATCTTTAAGGCCTCTTCCACTGCGTAGAGATCAAAAGGATTCACCATAAGTTCCACACCTTCTCGCACAACCGTTCCTGTCTCTTTATCCATAGAAGCATACTCAGGATCCGGGACCTGTTTCACGCACACGATTATTCTCATTAAGGAGTCCTATATTTTTTGATTGCCAGTGTTACATTATGGCCGCCGAATCCAAAGGAATTGGATATGGCGTATTCTATATCCTTCTTTACAGACTTATTCGGGGTATAATTTAGATCACAATCAGGATCCGGGGTTTCATAGTTGATTGTCGGCGTTATTATGCCTTCCTTAAGTGTCATGAGCGTCGTAGCAGCCTCGATAGCAGAAGTTGCACCCAGAAGATGGCCAGTCATTGATTTCGTTGATGATATATTGATATCGTAGACCCTTTCACCAAAGACCTTTTTTACCACTTGGGTTTCGACTTTGTCATTGAGTATTGTTGAAGTTCCATGCGCATTGATGTACCCGATATCATCCTCTTTTATATTTGCATCCTTCAGTGCCATTTTAATACCGAGTGCTTGGGCATCACCTGTTTCATCAGGAGCTGTAATATGATATGCATCATCAGATGTTCCATAGCCAATGATTTCGCCATAAATATGTGCACCTCTCTTTTCTGCATAATCCATTCTTTCTAATATGAGTGTTGCTGCGCCTTCTGCCATAATGAAACCATCCCTATCCTTATCAAAAGGGCGTGAGGCTTTTTCAGGCTCATCGTTTCGGGTGGAAAGGGCCCTCATTGCGCAGAAACCTGCTAGTGCAAGGGGGTCAATAGGAGCTTCAGATCCACCTGAAATCATTATATCCGTTTCCCCTGAGCGGATCTTTCTGAATGATTCTCCAATGGCATGACCTGAGGAGGCACAGGCTGAGACAACTCCAAAATTTGGACCTCTGACGCCTAACTTTATCGCTATTGTGCCTGCTGCTGTATTGATTATTAAACTCGGAATGAAGAAGGGACTCACCCTTTTTGGACCACCTTCCAGAAATTTTTTATTTTCCCTT
>Ga0315549_1001854_pt1 | contig 21090 bp, 16 predicted proteins | sample SalMarSW160200MG_FD_203101 | JGI IMG/M metagenome (GOLD analysis project Ga0315549, IMG submission 203101) | Salt marsh sediment microbial communities from the Plum Island Ecosystem LTER, Massachusetts, United States - Salt Marsh Sediment SW1601-200 ... | reverse complement strand
TATAAAATAGGGGACCATAGACCTGTGTCAAATAGCAGGCTCAAATAGATTTTTGGTTTTGCCCTGTAATTTCGGTTAAGTCAAGAGGTATAGTTCCAGGAGTTTTCCAAATTTCATATAGTTTTGCCCAAGGTGCTGAATTAAAGAGGAATGGAGACTCGTAATTTGAGATAAATGAAAATTCTTCTCTAGGCAACGGATGAGGGCAAGATATTTATGGAGGAGAGCTTTGGGGCGTTAACCCGGAAGGATACTGCTTCCGCTTTCTCATCTTTTCAATTCCCCCTTACTTCAACATATTGGGAAAAACCATATAAAATTTTGGGGAATGTCCAGAGTAGTAAAATAAGATACGCTGATCAACAATCAACTTTTAAAATAGGCCCAAAGAAGGCCTAAATTTGAACTTTCTCCGGGAAAAAGAGGAGAGAGTCCCCATCTACCGCAGAACATCTTGATTTTTGCTGTTGTTGAGAAGATTTCAAGCCCGATATAGAATAAACTGATCCAATTTTAGCTCATTAAGTCGATAGGGTAGGGGAATCTATTTTTTCATTTTTTTAACCTTTTCTTGGTTAATTTTATGGTCGTGATCATCTCCTTATATATTAACCTCGTCTGACCCAATAATTTTATGTGGCTCCCTTGACTAATTAACTAAAAGTAAACTCAAAACAGAAGAAAAAATCTAAAGGAGGCTTTCAACAGTCATTATAGAGACAATTCTTACAGTATACTATAAAATTATCAGCTTGCTTCGCTCTATAAGGACATTTCAACATTTCAAGAGACAAACACCAGGCTTTGGGTCACCCAAGAAACTGCATCTATAGCCATTTCTAGCAAGAATTCATTTTTTGATTTTCGGGGCAATCTAATTCGCCAGGATAGAGTAAATTCTGGTAGCAAATTGATTGATACTGATATTATAAATAACTTCTCGCTCTATAATAGCGTCTTTTAGCCCTCTCACCTAATTTTATTTCTTAGCTTCGGACCTCTAGAAGCACCAAATCAGCGCATTTTTACCTATTCTTTCCGCCGTCTATGTTCCGATAAGATATATTATGTAAACCAAAATAAAAGTGAGGAAAAAATGAGATATTTTAGAGTGCCTTTGTTATAAGGGAAAGAGAAACCAATGTGAACTTAAAGTTAGCGATTGGGGATTTACTTTAAGTTTGAAGAAAGGCACTTTAAGTTTTGATAGAAACGGGGTAAGATTGGATGTTTGTCATTGCGAGTAGGACGAAGCAATCTGGGTAGAAAGGGTTACTTGTGATGGTAGTTGAGCGAGGGCAGGTCTTTTGGTTTTTGCTGAAGGAAGGTTACCTGATCGAGACCCTTGAGGTGAGTATTGGATGTGAGGAACTGGGCCTTCTCTTTAAGAGCTGTAGCGTAAGCGATCGCCTGTGGGAGAGCTAGGGAATGAGCTAGGGCAAGATCTCCGGCCATCAGTGCAATCTCCTCATCGAGCGCTACTACTCTGGTCTTCTCCATTTGAGCTACCACTGAAAGGGCTACTTCTGCCCCCTTTGCCCTTTTTACCTTCTGGTATACTTCGGTAAGGGCAATAGAGGGAGTAATCACTGTCTCGCTCTTACGAAGATACTGCTCGTACTGCGCGGCCAATGGACCGTCAGCCAGGTACTCTAGCCATCCGTTTGCGTCCACTACCGTCATTTGTTCCCCGGCTGTGTCCTGGTATTATCGAGCTTCGTGCCTTTCAGTATACCGCGAAGGCTCTGTATGGGTTCATCAGGCAAGAGGATGATGGATTTACCCTTTACACTAATGTGCATTCTTTGACCTTTTCGTAGTCCAATCTTGGTTCGGATCTCTTTAGGGATAACGATTTGGTATTTTGGGGAGACTATGACTTGCATATATTTTATTTTCTACTTTTTGTATTATTGTAATACGTATTTACTTTTTGTCAAACGCTTATACTATCGATTAGTTGTTGTAGTTTTTCGGTCCCCTGCCCTACTACGTGTATAGTCTTTATTCTACTGGTATGTCCACTCAGAATTTCCACCTGGCTTCGCTTTACTCGGAGCTGTTTAGCGAGGAATTGAATAAGCACCTTATTTGCTTTTCCTTGTACTGGGGGAGCGCTAATCCGCACTTTAAGGGCATCTTGCTGCACTCCCACGATTTCATTCTTACTTGCCCCGGGCTGCACGCTCACCCTTAATGTCGCTCCAGTAGCAGTTTTGGTTGTCTTAAGCATTTCTTAAGTCACCCTACTTTCACACTAAGGATAGTGGTATTTGGGGAAAAGGCAAGTTGTTTTCACGGTAGGATACGGGTTTTATGGAATCGCACCACTCATCCAGTGACTGGATTTTGATCCAGCTGCCAAAACAGCCTGTATTTGCGCTTTATTGATTGTCAGGTGAAACTATTTACATCTTTAAATAAAAGTGCCCAAATTCACCCTTCTATGGCCATATTTCGCATATTGGAGGAAATAGACTCACTCGGGGTTGACTTTTTGCTGGATACTCTGTGCTTTTTCATCTCACTGTAGACTTTCCTACGAATCTTCCCCTACCCTATTTTGACACCTGGGGTTTTTTAGAAGTTTCTTGCTTTGCTGATAATTTCCCCTTTAAGTAGGATGATGAGGAAAACCCATTGCTACAACTCTTGATATGCGTGGCATGCCAAAAGTTCGCAGCAATGAATCAATCTGTTAACAATAATGGGCGCTGTCCCTATTTTTCCTAATCTTTCTTTCAGAAAGCCAGAAGAGTCGCAACACCAAAAGACATTTCGCCTTTGGCCAAAAGACTTTTTTTTCGCTTCTGTGGATTCGTGTTACTTGATGAATTACGTAATTTCAATTTTTGAACTTATGTGCCATCTTTTGCGCCACATTTACCCTATTTGTGCCATGCTAATATGTGCCATGTTTTGGCTTTATGTGCCTTATCAAGTTAAGCCTTATATTTTGTGCCTTTACCTACCCCCTCATATTTTATCTGATTAGATTCAACGAGTCCTTGCAAATCTCTCACCGCTGTTCGGCGGGATACTTTAAAGGTTTTCTGATAAAGCTCGTTTGTCATTACCGCTCTATCGTTTACTATCATCCTAAGCGCTTCAATCTGCCTCTCATTAAGCCCTAGCTTTTTAAGATCAACCTGTCGATCCTCAGGGATGCTGGGAACCAGATCTAATATTTTGTCTCCCGGTCCATAGAATTTGACCACAAAGAAATCACCTTCTTCTAAAAATTGAGGTGCAGATAGACCATGTTCTTTCATAAACCGCTTCATCTTACCAATGCCAGTACCAAACCTTTCCATATCCAGCGTTTCGTGAAAGATATTACATATCGCTTCGTTTCTCGTAAGATGACGACCTTCGAGTTTTCTAATATCAAGTCCTGGTAGTAGCCCTCCAAGGTTACTCACCTCAACCCTATCATCAAACATCGCAATCATAATCGGAGCTCCACGACGAGTGTAATCTCTATGGGCAATAGCATTAATAAGCGCCTCCCGAACCGCTTCAAAAGGATATTCCGGAATATCAACTCTTTTAAACTCCACGATCTTATTGGCTAACCTTGTATTTCTCTTGAAAAAGGATTCAACTTCATCTAACATCTTATAAATAGGCCCTTTTATTTCCTGTGAATCAATAAATTCGATTCTTGTAGTACCTTTAAACCGGGCAATTCTTACCTCATGATGAGAGATATAATCATGAGGAGCCTTTCCGAAGAAAAGAAGCGCAGTGTTAGTTAGATAAATCTTGCCATTCTCTTTTTTGGCTATCTTCAGGGTATTAACAAGAAGATTTTTGACAGAAATCTTTAGAACAGAAACCTTTAGTTTAAGCGCACGGTTTTGAAGAAAATCCTTAACCGTTTTTTCATCTATCGCCTTGTAATCGGCATCCCTGCAAATATTTTTATCAAATGGTACTCCGCTTAATTCACCTTTATCATTAAAAAAAGAAATAAGGCTATTTAATACCTGCGTCTGCAAACTCTCTATGTTATTAAAACGCTTATAAATAAAAGCTGATTTAATCTCATTTAGAAATCCTTGTGTTTTTTTATCCCGTTTCGTATCTTGCTTATTATCACCTTTGACAAAAGTGACAATCTCCCCTTTTGATTTCTTTTTTAAAAACCTTCTAAATTCACGTTCGGTTGCTGATAAATTATCTTTTCCTGTCACACCATACTCTTTGCCAATAATACAAATATAGATATCGCTATTATCTACATGTTTTAAATACGTCCTGATAGGTGATTTACCTTTAGCCGGTAAATCCTCAAACAGAAAAACATCAAAATAATTGCGAAGTGTCTGATTATCGTTTATAATCTCTTTGATCGCAAACCGCTCTTTACGCAATTCCTCTTGATTGGCGCTTATAAATATTTTGTATTTCACGAAGTTAATCCTTCATCCATTATATGAGGCCTTTTTCATTAAAGCTAAAATAATCGTTATCGCCGATGATAATATGATCCAATAGGCTAATCTCAACAGTCTTGAGCGCATCCTTAATGGCTTTTGTTACCGCGCAATCATCCTGTGATGGCTTTAACGTGCCTGCGGGATGATTGTGTGCGATAATAACTCCAACTGCATGATGATACAGCGCTCTCTCTATAATCTTCCTTGGATAGACTACAGATTTATTAACTGTGCCGGTTTGAAGTGTCTCAACAGCTATAAGTTGATTACTTCCGTTTAGAAAGAGGGTTTTAAATTCTTCATCCGCAGATCCTTTTAGGGAAGCCTTTAAATAAGCATATACGACTTCAGGAGAAGAAAGCAGATTTTTGTTGTGCAATCCACTTTCAAAATAGAGAATGGCAATATCTTTTAACAAACTAAGGAACAAGGCGGCATGTTCTGAGATTCCCAGCACGTTTTTGAGTTCTTGTCTATCAGCGTCCAAGACGCCGTTGATGGTTTTAAAGCGTGTTATTAATTTTTTGGCAATCGGTTTTGTATCTTTACGCGCGATAGCATAAGAAAGGGCTAACTCCAACACCTCATAATCCAACCAACCATCTATGCCTGATTTCTTGTACTTATCCTTTATCCTCTGACGATGGCCAAGATAGCTTGGTTTCTGTGTTTTGATCATATTACCTCTGTTAATTACAGGCTGTATTACTCCCATTTCTCATTCATAATCATTATTTTCCTTTTTTATAGCCCTTAATTTAGATTTCGGCGTATTCTTTCTTGAAAACCCTAAACATCTTCCTTATTTTCGAAATGTTTTTATTCTTCTCTAGAGCAGTGATATCATAGGCCAGACAATCCCCGATATCTTTTTTTGATAAATAATTTTGATAAATCAATATTTCCCTAATTTGATCAGTATCGTTAGAAAATTCCCGAACTTCAGAATCCCAACTATTCATCAGAAAACGCTTAAAGATATTGTCAATAATTTCTTTAGTATGCTTTTGTATTTCTTCAACTGATTTTAATACTTCATTTATTTTTTCATCTACTGCGTCCTGACTATTAAAAAAAATATTCCCATTGGAATGTGAAATATCATTGCGCGCTTTCACAATCTTAGTAAATTCGCCAATTTTTGCATTATTACATCTAACTAATTTCAGAAATCTGAAGATACTACTCTCTTTTATTTTACTGAGAGAAAAAGGAGAAGAAGCCTTGAGCATGGTGTTTTCGAGATCTTTACTGAATCCAATTAATGCTTTAGCGAAATCCTTTTCCTTGTTGATCTTTATCTTCCATATCGAAAAATATACAAAACTCATAAAAAGCATATGATATGCAATAAACGCAAACTGATACTTTTGTTTTTCGTAATTAGCGAGGAATGTCTCCCGCAAAAAAATAATATATTCTTCTTCTTGTGGAGATTTATATGAATATGGCAAATAATCTAATATAAGAGATGCGTCATCATCCATCATTCACCCCACACATCAGAAATTTTATCTTTTATTTTTTGTTCAAAGAGCGTGATTAAATCTCTTGCGGCTTCAACTGCTTTTTGTTCTTTTTCGATCTGGGCAACAATTCTTTTCTGGACATCAACAGACGGATAAGGCAACTTATGCATCCTATATACATCGTTTCTGTTTAAGCCAGGGATACCTGCACCACCTTTTAACTGTGGTAAGTTGAGACCTTGTAGAACGAAATATAAAAATTTGAAACTATATGATTTATCTTTCAACTCAACATAATATGTTGTATCAATTGGAAAACAATTTGAGTCAACCCATACAACCTCTCCGGCTGACCCTTTACGGCCAATAATAATCGCAGGTCCTTTTACTATATAATCATCATGATAACCAGCAATACCATTTGATCCCATAACTGGATATTTAGTACCTTTTCGGCTTTTTGAAGGTAAACTACTTCCATATTCAAAACTACAAACTTTTTCAAACTTCACCATCTCCCAATCAGGATCGATTTTGAAGGTGGGCTTGTAGTTTTCAACAACTTGCCTTGCACCGTCGATTATTTTTTGATAGCTATCTAACTCAGCAACAATCTGTTCCTGCACTTCAAGTGGGGGAAGAGGGATCCTTATCCTTCTAAGTTTCTCCTGATTTAACTTAGGAACAGTTACGCCTGTAATATAACTAGACAAATCCATCTCGTTTAATATATGCATCAAAAATATATCAAACACTTTGTTCTTTTTGACTCGCAGAACGTGCGCATGGTTATTAATCCAACATTTTCCTTCAACAATAAATGCTGTTTTTTCTCCCTTTCCCCATTTAGCGCCATCTTCACCAACAAGCACTAATTGCTCATCGAATATATAATCATTCACATAATCCAAAATACCCGTAGCACCATAATAAGGATATGTCCCTTTTATCCTATCGCCTTTCTTAACTGGCTTACGCAGACTATCAAGAATATCTACAACTTTATCAAGTTCCACAAAATCCCATTTCCCGCTATAAATAATTGCTTCACGGTATCTATCACCGCTTAAGTCATAATTTCCGCCTTCTACGATTTTTGTTTTCTCAACCAGAGAGGCAAGCTTTACCTCGTCAGCATTGAACTCAAATTCCTTATTCTCAATAGTGTTCTGTTTGTATCTCTTGATTATTTCTAACGCCAATGGTAAATCACTTTCTTTTATCTTTCTTCTCTGCGCGCCCAAGCCAAAACCGTCGCTATTTACTTTTACAAATAGAATTTTATCGGTTTTCTTAGACAGATTTTTGTCCAACAGGAGTATTGATGTTTTAACCCCGGAGTAAGGGTTAAACACGCCCGCAGGCAAAGATACAACCGCATAAAGCGAATATTCAATTAACATCTTACGCAGTTTCTTATAAGCAGTACCTGACTGGAAAATAATTCCTTCGAGAACAATAATGCCCGCACGTCCGTTGGGATTTAAGTGTTCGGCGATATAGTCAACAAAAAGTACCTCCGAACGCTTTGCCTGTACGCTAAACCGTTTATGCGGCCTTATCCCGCCTTTTGGACTCATAAATGGTGGATTTGCCAGAATAACATCAAAAACCTCATGCCATTTTTCTTCTGATGTCAATGTGTCATACTCATAGATTTTCGGATTCTGAAAGTCATGCAAATACATGTTTACTAAAGACAACCTGACCATATCCGGTGAGATGTCATAACCGGAAAAGTTTTCAATAAGTCTTTCTTTCTGAGCGGGTGTTAAATGTATCTTGCCGTCTCTTTTATTTTTTTCTAAAATATGCTTATATGAAGAAATCAAGAAACCGGCTGTACCACAAGCAGGGTCTAAGACTGTTTCATCCTTACAGGGCTCAACTACACTAACAATGAAATCAATAATATGCCTGGGCGTCCTAAACTGTCCGGCATCGCCTTGTGAGCCCATTACAGAAAGCAGATATTCAAAGGCATCACCTAATTTTTCGCTGTGGTCATATTCAAACTCGCCAATAACCTTAAGAAAACTTTTCAAGGTCTCAGGATCACGATACGGTAAATAAGCATTCTTAAAAATATCCCTAAACAACTGCGGGATATTCGGATTCTGATTCATTTTTTGAATAGCTTCGCCATATAAACCAACAAGTTCATAACCGCTTACTCGCGGATCAAAAATTTTACTCCACGAGTATTTCTTGTATTCACCGGTAAAAAATTTAGATATTCCTCCCAATTCCTCAGACTGTTTATCCATATCGTCCATAAATTTATAGATCAAAGCAATTGTGATTTGCTCAACCTGCGATTTTGGATCAGGCAATTTACCAACAAGGATATCCCTTGCCGTATCAATGCGTCTTTTTGTCCCATTGGTTAACATATCTTAATCCCCCTTTAAGCCACAAAGGTATTTAATGGCACATAATCTTTTATGTACTCAGCAACCGGGTCTTTCCACCTGTCAAGCTCTCTTAAATCACTCATCGTAAAGCCGGGATTAGTCTCAAGCCTGCCGTATTCTTTAGATTTCAAGATTTCCCGCAACTCGGTATCTAAAATATATGCCTTCATAAACTGGCGTATAATATGAATAAACTTATTTTCGGGATGATAGATAGATATAAATTTTTCAATCTCTTCTTCAAGCAAATCGTCCTTTGTTTTAAATTTCTTAATCCGTCCAAATATTTTCTCTAATATTTCCCGTAAACTTAAGCGGCGGTCAAGCTTAACCGATTTTCTTAATTTATCAAGGTTGAAATATTCTTCTGGTTTATCAAAAACTTCTCTTTTTATGTAGTTTTCAGCTTCTTCGTATTTACCTTCATATATTTTATCTTTGACGTATTCGTTACCTTTAACAATTTCTTCGAACTTTTCAAAAAATTTCCGGTCAATTCTCATACCTTCAAAACCAATGAGCGTCTCGGAAAGTTCTTTTAAGGGGTCAGGACGGAAACTTTTATATTCGGCCGATGACGGAGGCGAAAACGGTCCCCGCTCTTTTCCTGTTTCCGGTGGTAGTTCTATCACTTCATCATAATTAAATTTTTCTTCAAAATATTCGCAATTGGCGAAGAAATCAAAAAGTTTAAACCTCTCCTTTTTAACCACATCTTTTTCTATCTTTCCCAGATAGTTTCTTTCACGATAAACAAAATCATATTTTCTAGTTCCCCGGCCTTTCATCTGAATAAAATTTTGCGGGGAAAAGATAGGACGCATTAGGCATAAATTTAAAATATCCTCACAATCATAACCTGTTGTCATCATTCCCACGGTAACACACACCCTGGTCTTGCTGGAATTATATCCTTCCTTAAATGTTGTGTGTCCATTCAGGTTGTTATTCGAAAAATTAATTGGCATCTGCTGTGCGCCGTTAATAGAAGAGGTTACCTGCACTGCAAAATCAGAATTATATTTACCCTGATAAATTTTATGCGCCAGTTCATTGAGTATCTGTGTGATTTTCGAAGCGTGGTTTTGGCTAACGCAAAAAATAATGCTTTTGCCAATCTCGCCTGTTAACGGGTCTCTTAACGCATTCTCTAAAAATGTCTGGCACAATGTTCTGTTAGTCTTTTCCGAGTAGAACTTTCGTTCAAAATCCTTTTGGAAGTAAGTCTTTTCTTTCTCTTCGCCTTCCTCATTTTCTATCAGTACAGAATAACCCATTTCTGAAAGTAATTCCGTTGTTATATCTGTTCTGGCATCTACAACAATAGGACTTATAAGATAATCGTCTTTTACTCCATCTAACAGAGTATACCTGAATGTTGGATTGCTTGCCTCGCATCCAAAGGTTTTATAAGTATCAAGTAACTGCCGCTTTTCTAATTTACGCGGGTCTTTTTCAGCTAATTTCTTTTCGTCAACCTTTTTTAGATAATCTTTTGGCGTTGCGGTAAGCCCCAACTTATAACCGGTAAAATATTCAAACACTGCCCGACTGTTGCCGCCTATCGATCTATGAGCTTCATCTGATATAACCAAATCAAAATCAGTTGGCGAAAACAAATCTCTATACTTGTTATTAAAAAGAAATGATTGAACAGTAGAGACTACGATTTCAGCTTTCTTCCAGTCATCTCGATTTTCTTTGTAAATTACACATTTATAATCATTCTTCAGGTATTTTGCAAAATTTTTCCATGCTTGAACCTCTAATTCTAATCTATCAACAAGAAAAAGTACTCTTTTTGCATTACCTGTTCTTAAAAATAGCTTGATAACACCAGCTGCAACAAGCGTTTTGCCTGTGCCTGTTGCCATTTCAAACAGAAATCGGTTTTTATTTTCTTTCACCGCGTCCTGCAAAGATTTGATGGCGTTTATCTGATAATCTCTGAAAAATTTAAGGTTATTATCGTTAGCAAAATCTTTCCTTCTATCCTCATTTATCCAATTAGGATCGCTCTTGTAATCTGGTTTTTGAGTAATGGCAATATAATCTGAATCAATATATTCACGAGCTAAATTGTCCGGATTAGGCTTGAAAGATTTTTTGTATGTGAATGATTCACATGTAGGGAAAGCGGTGATGATATGCGGGTTTCCTGTTTCGATATCCCAAAAATAATGAAGGTTACCGTTAGACAAAATTACAAATCTAACATTAAGATTTTTAGCATATTTACGAGCTTGTTCTTTCCCATCTAAAGGATTCTTATCTTCTTTTTTCGCCTCCAAAACCACAAAAGGATATCCTTTATCATCTAAAAGGATATAGTCAGCAAACCCGTTTTTTGTTTTCTCAAAATCCTCACCAAGGTCAGTAAGGGCTTGCGCGGTAATCTTTACGTTTGTTTCAAGGCATATATTAGCTTTAGCGGTATCCGTATCGAAAAAACGCCATCCGGCATGTTCAAGATATTTGTTTATGCGTATACGAGCTTTTGCTTCTTTTGGCATTACCTTATCCTATTTTTTGTCCACTTTTTTCGGTCTTTCTCAATAAAATCCCTAATAATTGCTTGGATCTAATAGGGATAGCGCCCATTTGTGGTTCCTCTATTCTGCTTATGAAGCCTTCATCTCCGCAAGGACATTCGGTTCGGGCGCTAGTCCTTGCCTCGTCTATCATTACTCCATCATACTCTTCTTTATGCACGTGATTGCTGGTAAGGCAATATGCCCATATCATCAAGAAGTATCTTTTTAATACAATAATCTCTAAGTCACCCTAAGTATTGCCTGAAATCATCCTTGTCTTTAGGAACGCGCTAGTGGCAGTTTCCCCTATAAGTAGGATGATGAGGAAAACCTATTGCTACAACTCTTGATATGCGTGGCATGCCAAAAGCTTACATACAGCGACTCAATCTGTCAAAAATAATAGGCGCTGTCCCTATTTTTTCAATGCCCATTTATTTGAAGTGTGCCTCAGGGGTGTTGATCGCCACCTAGAATCTACCTACCTTCGATCTTCCAGAAATGTCTACGTTATAATTTTTCCTCATCATTTTCGGGCGCTAACTCATCCTGTTCCTTTTCTTCCAATTCGGCAAACCATCCGGTTGTCTCATTTTGTTTTACTGCTTTCCTCATAAGCTCATATGATTGCCTAGCAATGCTTTTTGCTGTCTCCAAGTCCTTTTCTTTTTTGACATAGGTTCTTGACCACTTTACTCCCCCTTTTGTCCAGATTCCCTTTTCAACTCCCGGTAATTCTTCACCTCTCGTGAACACAGTTAAGCGCAGGCCCTGTTGTTGGAGGTCCAAGTATATGAACACTCTTTCCGGCGAATAGTAAGTCAATCCATTGGATGTTGTTTTTGACCAGATTTCCTCTGAAATAGATTTTACCTCCTGGTCGAATCGGTCAAGAAGAGTCCTTACTTTCAGGGGTACCTTCTCCAGATGGTCCTCTAGGTGATATTTCTCTTCTTCTGTTGCTAAATCGGGCCTTTGGATGGGTTTACTGGAAAGGCCCCTAATAATATCTTTGAGTTCAATTACTTCTATGGGACATTCGGGCCAGTCATGTTCCCAGCATACAACGACATCACAATCCTTTACATTATGTTTGTGTTCTTTAAAATTACTGCTTTTGTATTCAAATTCAATGTAAACTCTTTCCCATCCCTTGCCTGAGAATCTTCTGCCCACACAGTCTGGAAACCCGGGTTTTATTTCTTCAACATACATGTTTAAGTCTTCTATGATCTTCCCGAACATAAATATTACTCCATTCTCGTTCATAGGGCTATAGACTAGTCCTCGGAAGTTTATAAGATCTCCTACTATGCTTCTTTTATCCATATGCTTGCCTCCTTCTTGGTCGTTTTTTTGCTCAGTTCCTATGATCTCAAAATCGTACTTTTGAGGTTGTCAGTTGCTGGAAAGTCAGCGAATTTTAAAATAAGGACAGCGCCCATTTATTGATTCTTACTTGTGGGACAATATACCCGCATCTTCAAGAAGTTTCTTGGAGCATAATCTCTAGGCCACCCTAAGTATTGCCTGAAATCATTCTTATCTTCAAAAAGACGTTCCAAGTGATTTCTCCTCTAAGTAACATGATGAGGAAAACCTGTTGCTGTAGCTCTTGATATTCGTGGCATGCCAAAAGCTTACCTACAGCGGATCAATCCGTCAGTAATAGTAGAAGCGAACAGGAATTTGACACCATATCGTGATATAAGAGCTGCAATTCCTTTACAGGGGTTGGAAAACATGTGTTCAACACTATCACTGACCTATTTGCTTCTTTAACCATTGGAAAACTGCCCAGGTAGCTGCAAGGTCTTCTTCGTTGTATTTTGATATTTTATCAATGATTTCTTGTCTAACGTTGGTATCTTCGGTTTCCACTGCTTCAATATACTTAGCCATAGCCCATTTTCCACCATATTCATCCTGAGTACGCTTGAAATTAGCAACCTGTTCCACCACTTTCAGACTATAACTTGGCTCTGCCAATATCATTGCTTTTTTGGTTAGAGGAAGTAAGTCCACGAGATTGTCCAAAACCCGCTGAGCTATTCCATCAGCGTCACCATGTCTTTCCATATACAGCTTTATTTTTGTTTTTTCGTAGTGATGCCAGTGGACAAAAGGAATATCTCCGTATTCGTCAAATATCCTCTGGCAATTCAATAAGAAGCTCTCCCAGCCTTTTTCGTCCCCATCGGGTGCAATAGGTGACACAGCAGGAGTAAAAGGTCCTGGTTTTTCTCCATAAACCTGTATCCCCCAGAGGTATATTTTCTCCAGTTCATCCAGATAGGGTGGAAAGCCTTCAATATCGAACATCACAAGGTTTGGATTATCTGGCAGGTCAACTTTGCCTAAGAGAATATTCTTTTTTTCTTTCATCGCCTTGGCATGAAGAAGAATCCCTTGAGCGCTACTACCAACTTTCCTAAGTGATTTTCCCCACGGTCTCTTCAGTTCACTAAGTGAGGTTTCATCGTAGTTATTAAGCAGATGCTCAATGGTTAGGATACCTTTACCTTTAAAAACTTTGGCAAGGTTTTGGTCAACACCGTACACAAGAGCTACATCATTATGACTCACAGAAACATCCCAGCATATCCCCCTGAAACCACAGCCCTGGCATTTTGACCAACCTACCGGGGAATAGGGAACACCGGCCAATAAAACTGTATCCAGTAATTTGTTTAGGATTATCATTGCCGAATCGCCGTCATCATAGGGAATTTCAACGATCGAGCTATCTCCTAAGAATGCCTCAAGTTTGGCAGGTTTCTTTCCAGTGTTTCTTTCAAATAAGTATCCATATACCTGTAATTGGGCAAGAATCTCAGGATGTTTCTTCTCATCAGCATGTCGGGCGAGTTTGCAATCTCTGATGATATAAGAGGAATTTTCATAGATCATAATATCTGGAATACCTATGATTTGAACCTGAGAGCCATTGATTGTTTCATTCCCCGCAAGTACTCCGTGATAAATGACGGGCGTATTATTCTGAATCAGCTGTTTTGTCTTCTCTGGCTGTTGGTCACGCAATACCTTAGACACGTCGACATATTCCCCTAGAGAATTGATATGATTTTTTTCATGTCTATGACCCAGCATGAATATTACCTCTTCAAATGGCCCTGGGGGAGTTTCTTCCTCTCTAATAAAACGATAAAATAGACGCCTTTCACATAGAGACGGTGAGTATAAATCATAAATATTCTGAGTTGTAAGTTTCATTTTATCTGTTTCTTCATTTTCTTGCTGATTGACTCTGGTTCCTGGTGTACTCTGGATACGGCTCTTACATATTCATCACGACTAACGGTCTTGATTCTTACTTCTCCTCCTTCGATTATCATACGAAGAGTCTCTGTCGGTTTGGCTGAGTCAAGGCGCTTTCCCCTCTTTTTCACTTCTCCCAATTATATTTCTTACTCCCACACTTACATCTTATCACTTTTCCCACTGAATCATAATATTTCTTTGAAATTAATTTCTTGCATTTATTAATACAACGAAAAAGCCCTTCCAACCCTAGGACATCATTATAAAATGTCTTCAAATCATTGATGTCTTCGGAATAATGACTATCATGGGATGCTTTATTCCCAAGGAAAATAGAAGTATGAAGTCTTTCTAAGACTACATTGTCTTTGAGTTCACACTTTCTACTTTTCAATTTGCTTTTTAGCTCAGAGAAGAGTTCATTGGACATTCTATTTTCATTCTGGTTATTATAAAGAAACTTTACTTTAACCTCCAAGTCAAGGCAGATTTCCTTTAATAATCCTTCTAAATATCTTCTAATCATGTTTCCCAAATCTGAAGCATCTGATTTTCCGAACTTATTCTCAATCCTCTGCTTAAGGTTAAACAATGGCATTTCTAATTCTGCCCCATTTTCATAATTCGAGACCATTTTCGTTACGATCCAACTCTTACCTTTTACTGCATTAGTCAAGTATTCAAACCAATCCTTTTCATGGGTAAACAGAAATATTTGATAGTCAGAAAATTTCTCCATCAATAGGCCTGCAAATTTCGTCCGATGGGCTGTGTCAAAGCTTGAAATCACATCATCAAGGATGAAAAACTTGTTACTATCATTAAATGCTTTTACAGATGACAGGAATAAGCATATTCCAAGACAGTTTAGATGAGACTCGCTTAAATATTTATCAGGTGGTGAAACAATACCATGAAACTTAAACTTAATAGTTATCCCGACAAGTTCATCACCCTCGCCTAAAGGAATAAGTTCAATCTTGTCCACTCCTTCAGCTCTATTCATGTAGAGATAGAATTCGTTCATATCTTTGGATATCGCCGTTAAGAATGAGGAAAGTGCAGTCTTCTGTTTCTTAACAAATTCATCATAAATAAGTTCCATTGATTGCAGTTGTTGTTTGAAGATTTCTAATTCTCTTTTGAGAGACTTGATTTCCGTATATGCATCCTTAACCAATATTAGCTTGCTATTGATAGTAAATTTCTCATCATCTTTCCTGTCGGTGCTTATTTTTCTCATCTTGTCATTCAAGGTAGAGACTATTTTCTGAACCATGGTATCATCTAAACGAATGAATTCTTCCGGTTTAATTGTTTTTTCACACTCTATAAAAGTAAGCTTTTTAAACCTACTGAGGGCACCTGAAAGTGATTCTTTTAACTGCTCTATTTCACTCTTTATCTCCAAATTTTCTTCTTTAAGTAAGCACCTCTCGCCCAATGCTGCTTCCATTTCTGACAAGGGACTTTGAATAAGTCTTTGAATGGCTTTTCCTTCGTCTTCTAACGCTTCCTTTTCCTTCTTAAAAGCAGCCAATTCTTCTATCCTCTCCCTTAATTCTTCAATCAGTTCCTCTCTGTTCTTCTCCTGCAAACAAAGAGGGCATTTATCATCTTCAAAAATCCCTTTTTCCAGAAGTAACAGTCCTTCAGACAATAATCTTTCCAGGCTGATTTTCTTAAATTTGTCTATATCCCTGGAAATTGTCTGATATTGTTCATAATACTTTTCATAAGAAAAACGAATATTTTCGATAGAGTTTTTCAGGGTATTTATCACTCCTATAACTTTTTCATAGGAGAGTTGCTGTGAAAGAGCTTCTTTGTCTTCAGGTTTCTTAATTAGCTTTAATATAGCATCTATGCTTTGGCTATCTTTTACCTCGGCGGGAAGTTTCAAAGGCGCAACCAACTCTCTAACTGCATTAAGATATTGCTCGTCATTATTAATATTCTGACCTATCTGTTCTAATATCCGAGCCTGTTGTCTGTTTATGTGGCTATCAACATTTCTGATTTTAAGTTCTTTTTTTAGACTGTTCACTGCTTTCTTGAAAACAGTTTTTGCTTTTGTAACTTCAGAAAATCCGATTATTCGAGATATTTCTTCAAGTTTCTCTGCCTTTGTAAAGAGTATAAATTTGAGCAAATCCTTGTATCTCAGAATAAGGTTTTCTTTGAGATAAGTATCAATGTAATTACTAAACTCCTCTGCTGAATTTGAATATTCGCTCGTCAATTTTGAACGCTTATAAAACAACTTCTTGCGGGAATCAAATTTTGAATCTGAGAACCTTAATTCAGCATAAGCAGCTTTATCCTCTGGTAAAGATACATTTCTTAAAGCATTTATTCCCTTTCTTCCTATCTCTTCCAACGAAAGATGCTCAACTCTATCAGAATAAAACCACTCAATAGCATCTGTAATTGAGCTTTTCCCGCTTCCATTGTCACCATAAATCAGGATAGATTTCGATGAATCCAGGGTGATATCTAAATTCTTTTTAATTCCTCTAATACCACTTATTTGGATTTCTTTAATCTTTATCACTTGTTTTCCCCTCTCTAATCCTCGCCAGTTCATTAGATAAATTCGTATCGGTCAATTTCCCTTCACGGTATAGATTTTCTACAATATTAGCTACATCCTGATCCACGCCCTCTATACTTGCTATTTCCGTAAAAAACTCCTCAAGTATTTCCTGTCCACTTCTTATCCTGTCAGTCATTTATTTCTCTCCTTCTCAAAATATCTCCAATCTATATCAAGGGTTACTGGCACATCATGTTTCTTTATCTCAAAACCGCTTTTATTATTGCAAATAGGATAGACTCCGTGTTCCTTCAAAAAATCAAGAATAAAATAACTCTCTAAATCTTCTATCCGAAAGTTCCATATTCGTTTTAGCATCTCAAAATTAAGATGTGTGAAATACAATCCTTCTACTTTCCGATAGTTAACCAATCCCTTATTCCCGGACGTCTCATCATAATGACCGGAAAGTCTCTTGCCAATGCTATTAGTCTTCTTTTCACTCATTCCGATATAGACCAATCTCGATTTTCTGAAGGGATACGGTATTTCTGTCTTCTTCAAAAAAATAAAGTAAAGCCCACATATCCCCATCAAAGGTTTTATGTTTCTTAATTCAAATTCCTGATACTTGTCGAAAAAGATTTTAAAGTTTTGCATACATCATTACCCGATATTTAGCGTTATGAATATTCACCCCAATCTCTTGCAATGAACCAAGATGGTTCCCATTTAACATAATCTCCAGGCTCAAATGTCTTATTCGATATTTCTATTTCAATCAACTGCTCAGGTAAAATGGAAAGAACATGTGCTCCCTCTGGACTATCCAAATCGTAAAAGTGATAACGGTCTCTTTGGCCATTATATTTTTTACTTGGTCCAAAATCAAAAGGTATACAATACCTCTCGATCCGACCTTTTTCTTTGCTATCTATTATCACTTTAACTTTCTTTTTGTTCCTAATTGCTTCTAAAAACAGATCGTGCTTATTCATTTACCCACACCTCCTATATTTGACTGTTAATCCCAGCAACCTATATACTGTATTAAAAGTTTTATGTTCTTTAGCTCAAATTCTTAATACTAACCAATGCAGGTTCTAAAGTTTTGCATGAGTCTCTTTATTTCCTCCTCAAATCATTGCAATTGCATTTGAATATCTATCTGATGAAGGATTATATCCGGGTGCTAATTCAAAAGTTTCATCTAGTACTCTTAATTCTGTAATTTTTGAAATATCAAATGGCCTCCAATCAGGAATTTGTTCAGGATGATCGGAATATCCAGATATTTGATATGAATCTACGAGTGTTTTACCTGTAGGGCTAATGAACAAAACATGCGGACATACTAACCTATATCCTTCATTCTTGTAATTTATTTCAACTTTACGTCTTGACTTAATTGCATCAATAATTTGCCTCTGAATATCCATTTTTGCCCCTCCTTAAATTTATTAGTAAGATTTCAAGTGTCGGCAAAATCAACAGCGTACGATTCCGCACTAAAGAACTAATCATAGTCTGCTCATTTTTTGAGCGTACGGGAATAGAGTGTCAGCGTTATTTGTATATAACTAACTCTACGATAGCATTTAATTCACCCCCTTTATTTTTGTTTTTTATATTTGCTGGGGAAACTAGCATTTTGTCAGATAAAATGGAACACCATCCATTTTACTCTTAAATTTCCCTCAACAACCTCAACGTATCATGTAATATAGACCTCAAATCACCTTGAGAATTATCACTGATTCCCTCAGGTATATTTCGGTCATGCTGGGGCACATTTAAATCATTAAATAATCCTGTGAATTCAGATTTTTTGTCATAAGAATATATACCTAATCCGGTTAAAGTTTCAACAAACTGTCTAAGCCCCTTATTTTGTCCAATATCTCCTTTTAAGTCCAAGTAATATTTGGCTTTAAAAACAGCCTCCATTACTTTTCTGCATTTTAATAATGTGTCATCCGAAATAACTAAATTCCCATCAGCAGCACGTTTGATTTCTTCAAGATATTTATATGTTTCTTTTTTCAAAAATTCCTCATTTATATCACAGCGCCTCATAGTACATTTCTTTTGCCCATTAATCATTCCGTCTGGTTCTAACTTATATGTAATAGCATTAGCAAATTTCTCCTCTCCTACTAACCTAGAAAGAAAGTTTCTTTGATGAGTTAATATTATCATTTGTAATGGTTTCTTACCGCTAGCATTTTCAGTATCTGCTAACATCTGCACGGTTTTACGTTTTCGTTCAGCATCAAAACTTGATACAGGGTCGTCAAAAACAATTATTTTCTTATCTAAATTGTCATCATGAAACAATAAAGACAAGAAAAAGGCAAATGCAAGACTTCCTCGGTCACCTTGACTTAATGTGTTATTAAAATGAGGGGTATTTTCCTGGCCCTCAATAGGCACGGAGTGTTGTCCAAAAAATTTTATATCAAATCCGCAAGAAACAGCGTCTGTCCTCCTGCGGTCATCTTTCCCCTTAAAATTATCTATCTTAAAGTCAGTACCAATATCTTCTAATATACTATTTATTTTTTCTTCGTGTTTATTGAAAATATCCGTAGAATAATTAGTAAGTTCGTCTATTTTAACATCTCTTTTTTGTTTTAATTTTTCAAGCTCTTCAATTAAAGCCTTGTACTCTTCACAAAATTCTGGCCAATCCTTTTCTTGTCTATCTTTAGCAGCACTTAGTTTACCCAAATCGCTCTTAAGGTCATCTATGTTTTTAGACTCAAACCCATCACAGAATTCTTTAATTGAACCATTAAATATTTTAACTTCATTTGCAACTGCCTTCCACAATTTCTCTATTTGTTCAAGCTGGGAAAAATTAATCTCGTAATTCGAGTTAGCTTTCTTTTTGTTGCACTCATCATCAAAAATCTTTTTAGATGGCAAAAGATTTTTCTTCGATTCTTCTATAATGTTTTTTAAGTTATCAAACACCTCTGATTCATCGAAATAAGCAATCCAATCCTTTGCTTCTGAAATAAGATTTGTTAATTGATTTTCTATGTTCCACTCATGAAATTGTTTAATGGTTTTTTCCAATTCAACTTGCAATCTCTCATAAGCATCGTCAAAATATGTCTGATAAAGTTCTATCAGATTTAAGACTTGCCGTAAATTTTGCCCACAAAACGGGCAATTGGCGTTATTTTTGGGCTCCTTTATAAGAGAGATACCATCTTGTAAGAATCTCATCGTGTGATTCTTATCTCTCCAATTGCATTCAATGTGTTTTTTTATCTTTTCTTGAGCTTCGTTATGGGTGGTTGAAAAACTTTTTGAAAGAATATCTTTGAGTTTATTAAGATCCAGCCATTCAAAAGCAAGTTCTTTTGGTTTATTTAGCTGAGCGTTGAATTGCAATTCTTTTTTTAACTTTTCTATTTTCTTATCAACATCATCAATTTTAGCAAGACCAATAAAATCATCTATAGAATAATGTTTATTGAATTCAGATTGTTTGTAAGTATCTGTTTTTTCGTTTTTTACTCCTGATTTTTCTTTTATGTCCTCGATTATTTTATTGATTTCATTTGATAAGGACTTCCCCTTTTCCCCTATTATATACTGATGCAGATTTGCTCTGTGTCTATCGATTATTCTTTCTCCATCATATATATTATTTGCTATAAAATATGTATCGAATATGGCTATATTAGGATAAATATTATTCCATCTTTTGTTTTCAAATTTATAAACAATATTCTTTCCTGTGTTATTTTCAAAACCTATTTCAATATTCTGTGCCCCTGAGCTACCAAAGGATTTCCTCCCAATTAATATATCATTATTGCCCGTTGCCAAAGATCTTAAAATGGCAGTTAACATGCTTTTGCCATCTCCATTTTTTCCAAAAATAACAGTTTTATCTTTGAATTCCAAGCCCGGAAGAGAGCAATCATAAAATTTGCCAATGTTTTTGATTTTAGTTATTCTTTTTAACATAGTTACAAGCTCCCCGTATTTAAAGAATTATTTAAACTGCATTCACTTCAACTACTGTCATAAAATCAATTGTTAATTCTTGAAAATGCCTTTCAGGAAATAGAGTCGGAGTCATTTATTTATAACTAACTCTATGATAGCATTTTCTTCACTCTAACCCCTTTCTTCCATGCCTTCCACATACTTTATTCTCCAAATTTGTACAAATGGGCGCCAAAGACTGGAAGTCCCTGCAGGAAAATAAGGATAAGTACTGAGCGTTTCACCAAATTGCCCACTTCGCCTTACCTCCTCATGTGTTATTCCGTCATCTAGCGTTTTGTCGTGGTATTCTGCAATTCCCCATCAAAAACAAAAAACCCATTCTCTCTATTCGAAAGAATGGGTTCACCTATAGATAACCTGGGTAGGTACATTTCCTTATCCTCA
>Ga0315549_1001851_pt1 | contig 21114 bp, 16 predicted proteins | sample SalMarSW160200MG_FD_203101 | JGI IMG/M metagenome (GOLD analysis project Ga0315549, IMG submission 203101) | Salt marsh sediment microbial communities from the Plum Island Ecosystem LTER, Massachusetts, United States - Salt Marsh Sediment SW1601-200 ... | reverse complement strand
GAAATGAGGCAGGGGGCGATCCCTTACTAAGTCTCGCCTGCCCTGGCCGTCGCTGCGGGACCTAATTTGTCAGGGTAGCGCACGAGTTCTAAGCAGAGATTAACATGAATTCTTTATTCGAACAAGGGGAAAATGGCGCGTAGTGGACAGTAGACAGTAGACAGTAGACAGTAGACAGTAGACAGTAGTCAGTAGAAGAGCTCGTAACTCCCCCCACCCTTCAATCTCTCTAACGTATCTCGATGTAGGCAATAATCGCAAACTTAAGGAGCCAACTCAAAATGAGCGGGTAGCTGAAGCATCACTCCGAGCACATAACCCGCGGCACAATGCCTGATTTGTAGCAGGCCTGATTGGTATGGTGTAGCCGGAATTCAGCGAATTCTATTTTGGCACGGCGATGCAAACAACTGTCTTCGCAGTTGCACCGCGGAAGGCACGGTACTCGATGCTCCATTGACTGTCTTTTTTAATATTGCGAAACATGTGAGACGCGCTAAGACTAGACTTCTTAGGCACCCTTGGATTTGCGGTGAGCTCGTCCAGGGTCAATACGTCTGGAAGCAACGCATCCCAATTAATGATGCAGGATTTATAGTCTATGTATTTATAAATCACTTTCCTTTCGAGCAAGTTCCTCTTTCCTTCTGAAGATACCATCACGATTAAGATGCATTGCCACAGGCTCAGCCTTCTGATCCGTCTAGCCAACGCTTCTACCGAAACTTGGAATGTCGTCAACAACCCTTGAAAACTGGCCAAAGAGGGTGGCATCTTGCCACCGATTCTAGTTAACTCTGAACTTGGCAGAAGCATTTCCTCTGCGAATTGATAGCAAAGGTCTTCTTCTGCCCAATACGATGACATGGACTCATAAGGTCGCCACGGTCTCGGACCGGACAGGTCATAGAAAAAGGTGTGACCAATCTCATGTGCGCAGGCAAAATTTTGCCGTACCAAGGGCCTTTGAGAGTTTAGCTTTAGAATAAAGCCGCCCTCGATAGGTATAAGCATACCGTCGCGTGAGAGTCTAGTTATTTCGATACGCTTCACACTCGATGGGATCGCCTTTTTGGGATCAAAAGGTGGTTTGGCCTGACCGCTTTCGCTGAGGAGCTTAGCAGCCTGCTGAAAAAGGAACTCTTTTGGTGACAAAGGGGCAACAAGGCTAGATAACCACGCTACAGCTGGGTCGATTCGCTTGCTCATTACTTATCGCCAGCAAGGATCAGTCACTATGACTTTTGCCGGATGTCCTTTAAATCTCGCTCTAAGTCATTGTAAGACGGCGCATCTCCAACCACTCTTTCTTGATGTATGCTCCTCAGCTGTATCAGTTGATCCTTTTCTGGGATAGTGACCTGTAATTCAAGCCGCGTTTTCGCCCACGTTTCTAGGTATCTTTCTAGAGGGGGTTTATTTACACTGGAGAATTCCTCCATGCAGTTGCGCAACCCAAACTCATGGTAACAGTCACTAGCCAGGTTGTTCATTATCTCGCGCTCTCCCTCTAGTCCACGCTCAAGAAAAACATACAACTTCCAGAGTTCCCGGTGAGCCATGTTAATGCCTGTGGCTTCCGAAGCGAGCTTTTCGCCGGGAATTTTTACGAGAGGAATTATTTGATCGTCGCGCCATAAGCATAACGTTTCTATCGCCTTTAGGTTCATCTCTTCAGTTGGGCAGTATATTATGACACTTCCTTCTGGTAATCTGCTCCACTTCTCAAGCCTCCGTTCTAGGTCGAAACGTTCACGAGGATTATCTCTGAATTTATGTATTATCGCAACTTTCTTATCCCGACTAGTATCTTCAGCACTTGGAGCGCTATATGTCAACATATATACCGGCTTGTAGAGGGCTCTGGAAATGAGCTTGTCGACCAACTTGACTGCTATGAAAACACGGCTGTCTCGTAACTTAATCAACAATTCATCATCGCCAAGCTTCATCTTGCAGAGAGCTATTTCACTAAAATCGGAGGGTCTGGAAATCAGCGCAGCTTGCACAGCCTCTATTATCATCGCGCTGGTTATCACCTTAGCATGATGGTAGTACACCTTTTCGGCTAGAGAATAACGAAGACGAAGCAGATGCATTACCTCTGATATGACATCCCGGCGGACCCTGTTTTGTTTCAAAAGGGACAAGGCTAGCCTATTCTTGTAGGTCACACCCGTACCGCTCGTATTGGTGGAGGAGGTGATCAGAAGGTTTTTGAGGAAGCGCGGATCAAACGTTTCCTTCAAACCAGCATATGTCGTGTCCCTCGCCAGGTAATCAATAAGATCTGCACATACAGTATTTCCCACAATATCAATAACATAAGGGTGTTCGAGCTGGCCGACTTGATCTCGTGGCGTCGATAAGTACTTAACGACTTCTTTACGAAAATCCTCGCCAAGAATTCGCCCGATCTCTGACCTAGGTCCGAGAAATAGCTCCCACCTAGGATTCTGATCCAACTTGTCGTGCCTTTCATAAAGGAATCCCTCATCTTCAAGAATATGTCCAAAAGGGATGTGAGTGATGTCATGTAGTAAGGCACACATGCGTATTAGGGCTGAAACGCCGTCGCTAATCTCTACTTGGTTGTCTGGATTGCTTTTTACGGCGTTTATCATGGCTTTCACGGCAGCCAATGTCCCGACGGAATGTTCAAACCGGGTGTGTGTGGCCCCTGGAAAAACGAAGTTTGCGGTGGCGAGCTGTTTTATATGTCTCAGTCTCTGAAAATCTTGAGTATCAATAACGCGGATTTCGAGTGGTGTCAGTTCGATGTCCAGCTGTATTGGATCTCTAATCGTTTTTCCGTGTACTGCTATCGGCATCAATGTCATATCTATCCTCCTAATGCGACCTTCCTCAGTGTCGCTTAACTCTGCACTTCCTGGACAGGGCTCAACGTCTAGCAGCGACCGTGTCTGCGGGTGCAACAGCTTATTAATCCTTTCGCGGTTAGCCCGAGAGGGGCCGTAATGGGTCTTGCCCCTCGTAAACCAAGGCTCAAGAGTCTTATGAGGGACACCCAGTCTTGAAGCTAACTCTTTCTGGGAGAGATGATTCCTCTCTGCATATTCTCTGAGTTCATCAAGTAAAGTGTCCAATCGTTTCTCCTGCCAGATATGTTGCTAGACAGCTTGCCCTACGTAGTTCCCATGCATTTCATTAATGATATAATTATAGCAGATTCTTGAGTATGACGGAAGTACTAAAAGTAACCGCTAATGATTTGTGTAACGACACTAGAGTAAAGTTGTGCAACAATCAAGCGACGAGTTGACACAGATGAGAGTCCCCGCTTGTCTTCTCGCGAAGACAGTAAAACCAGTTGGTTCAAAAATGGCTTGTGGTATTCTGGGGAAATAATGCCTGATTTGTGGCAGGCCTGATTGGCAGGGTGTCCCTGGAATTCGCAGAAGATATTTTAATTATATTTACTGCAATGTAGCGCTCCGATAGATAAGAGCAAATCATGAATGGCTTGAAACTGCCAATAGCATCGTTCAGTGAGGTCAATCAGAAAGATACTCTCGGATTTCTTGCTTTTTTTCGCTCCTTTATATGGGAAATACTCGATCCTTTGTTCAACAGGATGCAATTTTGTTTTATAGTGGTTTATCGCATTTCTTAGCCTGTTGTCGAGGATAGAAACAAACCGACTTATTGAAGCGTTGTTCATATCAGAGACCAGTTGTATCTTTATTCCGTTGTCGGCATGAGTAAAGTCAGCCAGCGAGTTCATCTTTTTTTGACCCTTTTTCGCTAATTCAGGGAACTTATCATAGCTCCCTCGACTCCTAATGTTTTCAGCTCCGACCAGGATTGGCAGACAACGACAAATCCATTCATAACAATCGGCATAAAGCTGCCTGATGGGGTCAATATCTGAGGTGGTTAGCAGATATTCAGGACCCAACGGTCGCTTGATTTTGTTCTCCGGCCAATACGAAAGACCAATGACAGGAAGGAAGTAATCGAAGTCATGTAGAAATCGCACCAACAGGTGAAGCCCCTCGATTTCAGCCCTCCCTATTTCATAACGGCCGTATAAATATCCGATGTATGCCTTTCGCTCTTGTTCGTTGGACCGCAGGCACAGTCCAAGGTACCTTATCGCAGGAATTGTAAATTCTTCGTAATGGCCCGGCGGAAACAATAGCCGAACAACCATTGATAATTCGTCGTACATACCGGAGACAACATCGGAGACTTTCAGAGTAGTCATCTGCCCATTGAAACGCGCGTTTAGCATCACCCTTGCCTTTTCTAAATCTCCCGTTGCGTACAGCTCGATTAACGATATCAGATCAGGCATAGTGGAACGCGTGTATTCTAAATACCTTAGTATATTCCTCTTGAACCTCAGGTAGTTTTCACTCCCCATTGAACTCCAAGCGAAGATGAAAGGAGTGGGACGAAGGACTCCCAGAGGCTCCTCGGTATAACGTCGTATCGGAAATTCGCCAGAGCATTCAACTTCCTGTGTAATATCATCGGTTTCGCCGACTTCGTCAGCATTTTCTGTGACTAAACTAAGGCTGACGTTAGCTTGGTCTTGAATTAGTCGACCTTTCAGGATTACCATACAATTATTGCAGGCTATAGCAAATGGCATCGCGTCGAGCCATCCCACTTCGAATCTTGCTAGAGTGACCTTGCCACAGGCTCTACATTTCAGATAAATGCGGCTTACCAAGATGAGTCTCCAATTTCCTTCAAGTATTCCACAGAAAGGATGCCCGCTCTGTGGCGCACTTTATCGGTTGGTGTCCCTGGAAATCCTATATACCGTATGCTAATACCGTCTGCACTGCACGAAGAATCGGGAATCCCTCCGGCACCACTTGCTGCATGGGGTGTTGCGAGCGAAGTTTTTCAGCAATCTGCTTCATAAAGTCGGGGATGAGGACTACCTCAATATCCTGGCCCCAGTTAAGGTTCGCCTTGGTTGAACGAGCGTATGCGACGATTGCAATCTTTCTTATTTTGTTGACTTTACAACCAATGATGGCTTCGTACTCTTTTCTTGTAAGTATAAATTTCTTTGTTAGAAACCGACGTTTGCGTTCTGCCCATGAATCGGCGCCTCCTGAAGTTTCCACATGGAGCAAAGTGTTGTTAGATAGATCGTATGCCAACACATCTATCTCTACGTCAAAGCCACCTTTCGCGCGCTTGCGAGCTCTCACGTTTGACCGGACGAAGTATCCCTCATATTCATACCATTCAGCCACGAGTTGTTCTAAGAAAGTCATACCTTGCCCTCCTTTCAGCCTCCGAGTAATTAATTAAATATTATAAGAGCTTTACTTCCTTACCGCTAGGTATTCTGGGGACATAATACCTGATTTGTGGTAGGCCTGATTGGTATGGTGCCCTTGGAATTCCTATTCGTCTCTGTTGTTCGTTAGCTTCTCTGCTGCTGTTATTTCTCCATGTATAGCTTCAATGTATTCTTTAAGAAGGGCTCTCGCATATACAGGGTCGTCTAATGCCTTTGACATGCGGTAATCCGAGTTGGCTATTTGGCTGCTGAAATACCATATGCCCTGGTTGACCGCTTCAGCGCGAACCTCTTCCCTGACTGCTTCTTCAAGAATCCATCGTTGAATCATATCAATGTCTTCGCCCTTCGTACCCTTTTGCGGCGCGAGTCGCTCAAAGGCACGGCGAATCCAAATGTCAACAGGCTGCAGCAAATACCTATCCTCAGCAGGAAACACATTGTAGAATACTGCCACATCGCGGAGAAAGAATGACGCTATCTTTGAACCTATGCCGTTGATTTCCTGTATAGCATCATGCACGGCTCTTGTACGGTCTAGCTGCAATCCGGTCTTAGCAAAGGTAACAATATTTGATGGAAGTCCAGACCTTAATACGTCGACAAGAACCTCAATGATGGATTTGTTGTAGGTAACCGCTAGTCCTGTCTTACGCTCATAGGAGGTTCCTCGTGGGCACAAAGGGTTATTGGCATAGTTTAGCTTTTCCTCACCCGCATAGTTGCGGAAAAGATCCCAAGCTAATTGAACTGTATTTGCATCTGACAGAGTACGGCGCTGGCGTGCAAGCTCCTTTACCACGTCCGTCGCAACATGGCGGTAATCTGGTTTAGCTCCCTGTCTTTCAAAGGCATAGCCCTCAAGGAATATGCCAATTGCTTCCCAATCATCAGTCTCTTGAGAGGGATATCTTTGCCATAGTGGTTTTAGAAACCTAGCCTCGAAGAGGGTACCTAGTTGGGCAAAGAGTCTGAAATGTCCAGAGAGATTGCCAGGTTCATTCATTTTGCACTCTCCTTTATCCAAACCGTTAGGCAATCCCAAGAGCGTCAGCTAATCTCGTCCTCAGCTTATTCACAATTATATCACCTCAAAAGGATATAATGGGGGGAGACTTTTCAGCTGTGTTCGCACTTTGCCAATGCGGGTAGGTGTATGTTAATCTTATGGATGGGAGCAGTGAGAAGATGAGCGACGAAGCGACTAGGACTGCTGCCAATCTGATTTTAAGCCATGCCGACTACAGATCAGAAAACAGATAGGGCAGGTAAGCCGCTGGCTTCGGGATACAGAGGGTTATTCTACATCACCCACATTGACAATTTGCCTTCGATTCTGAGACATGGCATCTTTTGCCATGAGCGGATCGAGAGAGAAAAGATCCAGTTCACACCTATATACGACGAGGCTATTGTTGCTGGACGTCGTGAACGAAAGGTACCAGACGGGCGTAGTCTTTGGAGTTTTGCCAATTTCTTTTTCCAGCCACGCAATGCAATGCTCTATCGAGTTCTTCTTGAAAAATCAAGCAACGAAATCGCTATCTTTTGTGTTAACCCTACACTGCTAAATAGAAATGATATATACATCGCTTTGGGCGGCGCTGGCAGCGAACGGTCTCCAATAGTACCCCGCGATGACGGACTAAAGCGCATTTTAAGATTAAAAAAGTACATTGATCGAGAGTGGTGGTCCGACGTGGATGACTCTAAGAGGTTGAGCATGGCCGAATGCTTGGTTCCTGATAGCGTCTCGCCTGATATGATTACAACGCTCTATGTTACAAGTCACGAGTTGAGAGAAAGCTTACTCAAGGATATACCTGAGTTGAATGGTGTAAGTATTATCCCTGACCCGTATACGTTCTTTAAGCCAGAATTTGAAAAACGATTAGCGGAGCATCTCTCGCTCATTAAAGGTGACATGTTTTTCTCCAGAATGCATACCCTCACAATAAGTGTTAACTGTGTCGGCGTTATGGGCAAAGGTGTAGCATCGCGTGCTAAATACTTATTCCCAGCAGCGTACGTCTACTACCAAGACCTATGTCGTAAACGCAGGTTGCAGCTAGGGAGACCATATCTATATAAACGAGAAAATTCTGTCGAGGTACAGCTTGCTGACGAGCCCTTCAGCCTACCTCATGTCAACACTGAAACATGGTATCTTCTTTTCCCAACCAAATATCATTGGAGACTTCGGGCTGATTTGGCGAGCATTAAGCAAGGCTTGCAGTGGATTCAAGATAATTACCGAAAAGAGGGCATCCAATCCTTGGCTCTGCCAGCCCTGGGATGCGGACTCGGTTGGCTAGAGTGGCGAGAGGTCGGGCCAGTTTTATGTCAGTACCTATCAACTCTAGATATTCCTGTGCAGATATATCTACCCACTGAGAAGGAGATCCCAAGAGAGTACCTCACGAAAGAATTTCTGCTTCCCTAACAATTGTCAGGAACGTTCTCTCCACACAAAGCTCATCTTGGTATTCTGGGGGCATAATACCTGATTTGTAGTAGGCCTGATTAGTGTGGTGTCCCTGGAATTATGCTGGAATTTGCCTGGATAAATTTCTATTCTAAACCCATACTTTTGTATTGACATTCTACTTTTTATGGCTTAAAATGTAGGAAAATGCATTTTATCTCCGTCATATGTATATAAATGTAGAAAAATGGTGAAGAAACGCTCTGCAATAGTTAAAGTTATGGAGGGGGGAAGAGTAACTATACCTTCCAAAATCAGAGATATCGAGAATATAGAGGAGGGTGATTATTTAGAAATCAGCATTACAAAAATAGAGCAATCAGAAAACGGTAAAGAACAGGACCGATACACCAAAAACGTAATTAAAAATTCGCAACCGAGGGGGCGATAAATGATTAAAAAAAAGCAGGAAGCACTATCAGTAAATCGCCTTATTAATGAAATACTTGTAGGACAACTGAGTATACCGTTTCGCCAGATTGTAAACGATATATCGTTTTCAAAATATACTGGAGCAAAGCGCCCTGACCTATTAATATCCGAATTTGAATACGACGGTAAAAATGATGAACAATTTATCAAGAATCTTGTCGCTTATGCCGAAGTTAAAGACAATTGCTCGGTTGGTGACACCGACTGGATGGATGCTCTTCGACAAGGAAAAATTAAGTCGGCAAAACTAGGACTCTCGTATTTCATTGTGACAAACTGTAAAACGTCAGTTTTTTATAACGCATCAACACTGGAAGAAATCACACTTAATAGAAATCCCATCAGGGAGTTCCAAACCATAGATATTTTGAGACTGATTAAAAATAGACTCGCACAAATACAGGGGTTGTGCGATATTCAGACAAATGTAGATTCCATTTCAACGATATCTGAGGCAATATTCAACAAGAAATTATGGGAACTAGCGACTGTATACAGAGGAATAAACTTTAATAATAACCAACAGAAAATAGACTTTACCATTGGTTTTGTCTCATTGGAGTTTTTTGAAGAAAAAGCTGTTCTTGAAAACTCTAAGGACGCCACAAAAATATATTGGACTGAGTGCGTTGATGAAAGCAATGAGAAATTAGTAGCGAATATTGAAGCATATATCCGCAGGTTAGCGAAGGAAACGGATTTCAAAGAATTTAAAAACCTTATTGCTGCTCTGAGCACAGCAATTGTGGGGAACAATGGGAGACCGCCGTTAATTTCCAAAGAAGATGTACGTAGGATTTACGAAATAATAGATTCAATGCGTCCCTTGCATGGCGCGGGGTTTGACCTTTTTGGTGCCGTCTATGAAATGTTTGCGTCATCTAAGGAGAAGAAGGAGTTTGGGGAATATTTTACTAGGCGTCATTACGCGCACATTTTAGCAAAATTATTACTTCATGACGAAACGTATTGGAATGAGGATAGAGAATTCACATTGCTAGACCCTGCCTGTGGAACAGGGGGATTCCTTACCGAGGGTTTCAAAGTATTAAAGAATAACTATGAAAAGAGTGGGACCTACGATAAAAAGGCTAGAGATTTTCTTGAGAATCGCTGTTTTTACGGGATAGATGTAAGAGACGATAATATATCACGAACAAGATTAAACATGTTTTTAGTTGGTGATGGTCATACTAATATGCGACCCGCCAACACTTTGCGACCTGAGCAATATCCCTTCCAAATCAAAGAATTTGATTATATCATCACAAACCCACCTTATGGAAATGGCACAATTCGAGCAGAAACTAGTGCTATAGCTTCTATGAGGACTGAGATTGCTTTCCTTTGCAGGATACGGCAGTTAATGAAGATAGGCGGGAAAGCTTGTGTGATCCAACCCGATGGAGTCTTAGAAAATCCTTCTTATCGTGACTTCCGGCGGGAACTTATTGAGACCTTTGATGTAATGGCGATTATATCGCTGCCTAAATTTGCGTTCGCTCCATATACTAAAGAAAAAACATACGCCCTTTGTCTCAGAAAACGTAGCAGTCAAATAACACAGACTCAAAAATCACCAATATGGATGTATATCATTGATAATGATGGATTGGCTAATTCTGACAAACGTTTCCCAACAAAGCTGAGAAATAATCGGAATGGTTGGTTGCACGACGAGATATCAGGATGGGTTAGCACTGATGGAGAGGAAATGCCAGGCATATTAGAAGAAAGATGGATAAAATACAATGATTTAAAAACTGATGGTACGAAGTGGATAGATGAAAAAGGGATAAATAGACAATTACATAAAGGTGGTTTTGTTGACATTACAAAAATTATCAGTGACAGATATATAACTCTGTTACCAGAATATTATTTCCGCCCATATGAACCCAAATGCATTACCTTACCAGAATTAGATAACGAAGTGGAGAATATCAAAAAGATGATAGAGAATCTTAGTGTTTAGTAAAATGAAGCTGAATTCTATTTTCCGAATAATACAAGGTCACCAAATAACCGATGAAGAGATATACAAGAGTATTGGGCTTGGCGATATTCCCATATATACTTCTAGCAATGAGATTAAGGGATATTGGGATAAAGCGATTATTACACAATCAGACCTACCCTGCATCTCTTATCCAAGTAAGGCTAATTCAGGTGAAACATTCGTACAGTACGATATCTTTGATGCAAACAATACTGCTGTTTTAGTACCCCTTCCAGAATGGAGAGAGCATATAGTATTAGAATGGGCAGCTTTAAAGCTATCCAACATATTTCTAAGGATTGCCACGAGTAAAGAGGGCGTGAGTTATCTGAATAAGGAGATAGTAAGTGAACTCGATTTTGAAGTTCCTGATAAAATAATTCAGAAACAAGAATTGAAGACCATTTCCGAACTAAAAAATATCAAATTATATTGTGACAAGATATTAAGTCATATTCAACGTGTCAACAATCTCATGCTCGCTGTTGAATATCAGAAATACCAAGCGACAGCGGTTCCCGCAAGTGAAATTCTTTCATCTATAAGTGGTAATTCGGGGTTAACTGAAGAATACGTCTATTCGCTCATAAACACGACTGAAGAAAGAAAGTATAAACTGCTAACTGGCAGCATGGATGTTCACAACACTTTAGTGATTCCTATGTGTCCTCATCCTGATAACCCAGATATTAATATTAGGGTTTATCAAGGTGAAGGTATCCATGTTGTTAGAAAAGGGAAGGCAGGATATGTTAATTACCTCCCATATGGCAATTATGCATTAAATGACGATGCTTACATACTGGAGAAAAAAGGAAATTGTAAACTGGATGTATCATTAGATTGGTTAACGAATACTCACAGGGCTTTGTTTTACGAGTACGCCACCAAATCTGACAATGGCACGTGGAATAAAACTGCCTTTTTCCAGCATGCAACTTTCAATATTCCAGACAAAGCAGAACAGGATACCACGATAGCCAAAATATTGGCTTTGAAGAAAATTGAGAATAAACTAATTGCACTTAATGTTGCTATAGTATCCGTACTAAAGAAAGAAACAGCTTGAACAACAGACCTTTGCTTGGTATTCTGGGGACATAATACCTAATTCGTGGTAGGCCTAATTGGTATGGTGTCCCTGGAATTCGCCAGCCCTCCACCTGCACGCCGCCCCAAGCCCCTAAAGTGCTTTCAATTCCACTATGGTGCGATTCTAGCTATTCCCGATGCACGCAAGAGTTAATCCCAACATTGTCTCGGCGGATAACAATCCGTCAAAAAGTTTAGACAGGCGCGGTGTCCTCAGGCTTCAAGCAGATGCTCCTGTTAAGAACAGGAGTCAGGAGTCAGGAGACAGTAGTCAGTAATTGGTGATTGGAATTTAGCCAATGGGATTGCCACGCCCCGACCCCGATTCATCGGGGGGGCTCGCAATGACACAGGAGGTTAGTGCTCCTTGTTAAAAATACCGGCAAAACAGGAATTAGTTTTTAGAGAAACACGTTAGCTTTTTCTTAAGGAGAGGAAGACCCTATTTCCCACGAAGATGAGCACAGCCAGGGCGACAGCAATGCCAACAAATCTCAGTATGTTGTCCAGGTTATAAGGTACAATTGCATATACCATCGTCCCCATACCGCCTAAAATCAAGCCGGCTCCGAAGATATCCTGTCTGTGTCGAATGAAGGTGCCCACGACAGCAAACACCATCCCCAAAGGTAAGACAATGAAGAATACGTTTCTAGCATGTACGGCTGAACCCTGCCAGGATGAGGGATCAGGATAGAAGGCGTCGACGCCCACGATGACAAGCGCGATAATCAAAGCCGCTATACCCATAACGTAGATGACTCTAAGAAAACGCATCTATTCACTCCTTTGAGGTTGCCAGTGTCAGTTTATTTTTTATCCCTCTTGATTCAATTATATCCCTAACTATCCCGAAATGGAAGCCATGAGCAGGTGCTCCTGTTAGAAATAGTAGTCAGGAGTCAGTAATCAGTAGTCAGGGAACAATTAAGAGAATTCAAAAATCAAAGGGGAAAAATCAAAATGACAAGTTAAAACGCAAAGATTCTAGAAAGAGGCAGGCATATTGTTCGGCTGTTTTACAAGAGCCACGCCGATAGCAATATTAGGCCTCGTTACAAAAATACGTTAGCTTCTTCTCGAGGAGAGGAAGACCTTATATCCCACGAAGAGAAGAACAGCCAGGGCGACAGCAATGCCGATAAATCTCAGCATATTGTCCAGGTCATAAGGTACAATTGCGAATATCATCGTTCCCATGCCGCCTAAAATCAAGCCGGCTCCGAAGATATCCAGCCTGCGTCGAATGAAGGTGCCCACGACGGCAAACACCACCCCCAGAGGTAAGACAATGAAGAATATGTTCTTGTCACGCCTGGCTAATTCCTGCCGGTATTCTTCCAGAGCCTCCCTCCATTCTTGCTCCCACTCCTCATACTCAGTGCTATTGTAGGCCGGTAGGGGCTCGTCGGGATAGTCAAGGTATGGGGGAGCGGGATAGTCGGGGTATGAGGGAGCGGGATAGAAAGCCTCGACGCCCGCGATGACAAGCGCGATAAGCAAACCCGCTATAGCCAAAACGTAGACGACTCTAAGAATACGCATCTATTCACTCCCTTGAGGCTTGTCAATGTCCGTTTATTCCTATCCCCTCTTGATTCAATTATATCCCTAACTACCCCGGAATGGAAGCCATGAGCAAGAGGCTCCTTGTTAAAAATACCGGCAAAACAGGGTATAATAGCTGAAAGCGAGGCGAAGCCAAAAAGTAGAAACCGGACTTCCGGAGAGATGAAAGAGACTAATAAGCTGGTGCAAGGATACGTGGCATCTATTCCCTTTGACCGGCGGCTATACCGCCAGGACATCGAGGGCAGCATCGCCCACGCCGGGATGCTGGCGAAGCAGGGGATAATAGCCGAGAGCGAGGCGGAAACGATAATCAAAGGGCTCAACTCTATTCGAAAGGAAATCGAACGAGGAAAGTTTCAATTCAAGACCGAGCTCGAGGATATACATATGAACATCGAAGCGGGGTTGTTTAAGAAGATAGGCGATGTGGCAGGCAAGCTCCATACCGCTCGTTCCAGGAATGACCAGATAGCCCTGGACTTGCGCCTCTTCGTCAAGGAGGAAATCTTGAAAACCATCGATAAGATAAAAGCTCTGCAAACTTCGCTGGTGGAGTTAGCCGAGGTGAACAAAGCTGTCGTCATGCCCGGCTACACCCACCTGCAGCAAGCCCAGCCTGTCCTTCTGGCCCACCACCTGCTGGCTTATTTCGATATGTTTCAGCGAGATAAGGAAAGATTTCACGACTGTCTGGGGCGCACCGACGTCCTGCCCCTGGGCAGCGGTGCCTTAGCCGGCGTTCCTTATCCCCTGGACCGGGAATTCGTCGCCCGGGAGCTGGGCTTCAGCAAGGTGAGCACCAACAGCCTGGATGCCGTTTCCGATAGAGACTTCGTCATAGAATACGAAGCAGCGGCGGCCATCGCCATGATGCATCTTTCCAGGCTGGCTGAGGAGCTTATCCTGTGGTCATCGAGCGAGTTTGGCTTCATAGATATTGGCGAAGCCTTTACCACGGGCAGCAGCATCATGCCCCAGAAGAAAAATCCCGATGTAGCCGAGCTGGCCAGGGGGAAAACCGGGCGGGTATACGGCAACCTCATGGGCATTTTGACCACTATGAAGTCTCTGCCTTTAGCCTATAACCGGGATATGCAGGAGGACAAGGAAGGGCTTTTCGACACTGTGGACACGTTACACTCCAGCCTGGAAGTATTTGCCGGAATGGTAAAAACGCTTAAGATAAACACTGAGCGTATTTCTCAAGCGATGAAAACAGATTACATCCTGGCCACCGACCTGGCCGACTATCTGGTGAAGAAAGGCATGCCGTTTCGGGAAGCCCACGGCGTGGTAGCGAAACTCAGCGAATATGCCGCCGGTAAAGGCAAAAACTTCCGGGAGCTTACCCTGAAAGAATACCGCAAGTTTTCCCCGTTCTTCGGCAACGATGTATATAAGATAACTCTAGAATCATCGGTAGCCGCCCGAAATGTAGCCGGCGGCACCTCCCCCCAACAGGTGGGAAAGGCACTGAGAAGAGCCAAGAGGCTGATCAAGAAATGATTAAGCTGGCGCCGTCGATTCTTTCCGCTGATTTTGCCCGCCTCGGCGAGCAGGTCGCCGAGGCCGCCAGGGCCGGGGCTGATTATATCCACGTAGATGTCATGGACGGGCATTTCGTGCCCAATATTACCATCGGGGCTCCGGTGGTGGCTGCAATTCGCCCTGTGACCAGCTTGCCCCTGGATGTTCACTTGATGATAGAGCACCCGGAGCGGTATATCTCCGAATTTGTTCACGCAGGCGCCGATATTATTACCGTGCATGTAGAAGCCTGCCCCCATCTCCAAGGCACGATTGAGTTGATAAAGAAACTGGGGGCCAGGGCCGGGGTATCCTTAAATCCGCCTACTCCTATCGGCGCAGTAGAGGAATTTCTTCATCATGTGGACCTGGTCCTCATTATGAGTGTTAATCCCGGCTTCGGCGGGCAATCTTTTATCCCGGAAACATTGCCCAGGATAGCGAAGATGCGCAAAATCCTCGATGCCAGAGGACTGAGTGCCGAGCTGGAAGTCGACGGGGGGATTAACGCCGACAATGCCCCTGACATAGTTAAAGCCGGTGCCAATGTCCTGGTGGCCGGGAACAGCATATTCAGGGCCGAGGAAGGGATAAGCGGGGCGATACAGAGGCTGAGGGAAGCGGTGGCGTAGGAAAGCAAAGATCAAAAGTTAAAAATCAAAATTACAAGTCAAAATGCAAAAATTCTAGAAAGAGGTGGGGGTATTGTTTACCATTGCAATGCCCATGGAGATAACCCCCCTTAATCCCCCCTTATTTTAAGGGGGGATACTGAAAGACAGACCACTAATTTGTGATTTGAAGCAATCCTAAGTCCTAAGCACGAAATCCTAAACAAAATCAAAATTACAATTCAAAAAGCAAAAATTTTAGCAACCGGGCTGCCCCTCTTAAGGTAAGAGGGGGAAGGGGAGTTACGAAAATTATGGAGATAACCCCCCTTATATCCCCCCTTATTTTAAGGGGGGATACTGAAAGACAGGCCTCTCCCTTGATGGGAGAGGCCTAAGGTGAGGGTGAAGGAGGGAGAATCGTAAAGGGAGATTCTTCGCTTCGCTCAGAATGACAAACGAGGGCGGGCTCGCAATGACAAACGGTGTGAGTAAGTTAGCGGGCGGCTTTGTACTGGGTGCGGAGGCATCTGGTGCAGATGTTGACTTTTCTTTTCCTTCCTTCTACCATAATCGTAGTTCGGTGAATATTAGGTAGCCAGCGTCGCAGGGTACGCTTCTTGGAGTGGCTTACATTATGCCCGAATTGAACTGTTTTACCGCAAATCTCACACTTCATAGAAACTTCTCTATCTGGTAAATTGGCGTCAATGATAGCACAATTATCAGCCCGGGTAAAGGGGTGGGATGAAAACTGATTTAGCCGATGGCCAAACCCTGAAGGAAATGTTTGCCTCAGGAACTGCCTGGCTGGAAAAAAGCGCCGCCGATATCAATGCTATAAATGTTTTCCCTGTTCCCGATGGCGATACCGGGACCAATATGGTGCTCACCATGCAGTTTGCCCTGGAAGAGGCAAAGCTCAATTCGGATAACCACGTCTCCTCGGTAGCTAAATCGCTGGCTCACGGTGCTTTAATGGGAGCGCGGGGCAATTCCGGAGTTATCTTATCTCAATTCTTCAGGGGTTTGGCTAAAGGGCTGGAGGGCAAGACCCATTTCGACGGCGGGGATTTTGCCAGAGCACTGGCCGGAGCATCACAAACTGCTTACAAAGGGATTGTCAATCCTGTAGAGGGGACTATCCTGACGGTACTTAAAGACGCATCCAAGGCTGCTCAAGAAGCAGTTAAGAATGATGATGCCCTGGTCTCGGTATTGGAAGATGCGGTAAAATCGGCTAAGGTTTCAGTAGCCCGGACACCCAGCTTACTGCCAGTATTAAAGGAGGCCGGAGTGGTGGATGCCGGTGGCCAAGGTTTGTACGTTTTGCTGGACGGCGCCCTTCAATTCCTCAAGGGAGAGTCACACAAGATACAATATCGGAGGCCCCGCCTGGTCGTTGCCGAGACAGAATTAGTTCCCAGGGCAGCTCAGAGGCCCTCCCAACTGGAAATGCCTCACGGGTATTGCACAAATTTTGCCCTGGAGGGGCAGAATCTTAATTTAAGCAAGATCGAAAAAGACCTCAAAAAGAAGGGACAATCTTTGATAGTCACCGGCGACGATACTCTGGTCAGAGTTCATATCCACAGCTTCGAGCCCAGTGAAATCCTGAGATATGCCACAAGGTTGGGCAAACTGCATGAGATAACTATTAATAACATGGATGACCAATATGTAGAATTCATCAAGATGCAGAGGGAAAGAATGCCTCAAGCCGATATCGCTATGGTAACAGTGGCCACCGGGGACGGTTTTTTCGAGCTACTTAATAGTTTGGGTAACATAATCATTGTTCCCGGCGGTCAAACGATGAATCCCAGCGTTCGTGAACTCTTGCAAGCTGTGGAATCGGCACCCTCGGACAACATTATTCTACTGCCCAATAACAAGAACATCGTGTCTGCCGCTTCCCAGGTCCGGTCCTTAACTTCCAAAAAAGTGAAGGTGATTCCCACCAGGAATATCCCTCAAGGCATAGCGGCGTTTCTGGCTTTCGGTTATGACATGAATCTAGAAAAGAATGCTCAGGCTATGGAGAAGGCAATAAAGAAAGTAAGGGCTATAGAGGTTACCAGGGCAGTGCGCGGGACCCGCCTTAATGGCCTGGAAATAAGAAAAGGGCAATTTATTGCTATGCTGAACGATGAAGACTTGATAGCCAGGGCCGATAAAGTAGGGGATGTTATCTTTGAAGCTCTGGGCAAAGCAGGGGCTGAAAAGGCGGGGATAGTCACCATTTATTACGGTGCTGAAATCAAGGATGCTGAAGCTCAAGAGATAGCTCAGGAAATTCGCGATCGGTACCACACCGAGGTCGAGGTAGTTTACGGTGGCCAGCCACATTATAATTATATAATTTCCCTGGAGTAATGTTTGCGGAAAAGCTACAAGTAAGAGGTAAAGAATAGTGGTTAAGGTTGTAACCGATAGCTGTTCTGACATTACCCCGCAGTTAGCCCAGGAGCTGGGGATTACTGTGGTGCCGTTGTACGTCCAATTTGGCAATGAGACCTACCGGGATAATGTTGACCTGAGTACAGAGGAGTTCTACCATAAGTTGGAAACGAGTAAGATTCGCCCTATCACATCAACCGCCACCCCGGCTGATTTTGCCAAGCTTTTCACTAGATTAGCGGAAGAAACAAAGGAAATCCTGACTATAACTCTTTCTCAAGCGTTCAGCGGCACTTATACAGCAGCGCTGCAAGGCAAGGCTATGGTTAGCAAAAATTGCCACATTGAGGTCATTGACTCTAAGTTGGGAGCAGGCGCACAAATGCTTTTAGTTATCCTGGCAGCCCAGATGGCCAGAGCAGGGGCTAGTTTAGACCATATTGTGGACCAGGTTAAGAAGGCAATTCCCAGAATTCACATAAGAATGACCTTCGACACCCTGGAATATTTAAGAAAGGGTGGACGTATTGGTAAGGCGCAGGCCTTTTTAGGCGGTCTGCTAAAAGTAAATCCTATCCTGGGAATAAAAGACGGTGCCGCATTTCCTATCGCTCGCTCCCGCAACCGAACTCAAGGTATGGATTTCCTGGTAAATTATGTCAGGGGTTTCAGCCAGATAGAAGCCCTGGCTATCGAGGATGCCACTACCCCCGATGATTTACAGGCATTAGCCGAGCGGCTTAAGGATGTAGTCCCTCCGGAGCGCATCTATCGTTCCAAGGTAAGCCCGGTGGTGGGAACTCACGTTGGTCCTCATGTCCTGGCTGTTGCCGTCCTTGAAGCGGAATAGAAAGTGACAGGCATTGATTCGCTACGAAACGTTCTTGAGCTGGAATGCCGGAAGGGTTACACCGATAAGGCAGTAATCGGCGGCCTGGATAAGTATCTTCACAAACAGGCCGGGCAAATCAGGCAGAGTCTTGTCCTGAGTCTGAACGAAGTGAAGACGAAGGAACTAATCCCGCAGCTTGTAAGCGGCTTTGACGAACTTAACCTGGCCAATTCCAATTACGGCTCTTACGGCATGGATGAGCGTGAGAGATGGATGGCAAATGTCTTCGGCTGGTTGGATAAGATAGAAAAAGCGACTAAAACTAACAGGAGACAGGAGTCAGTAGTCAGTAGTCAGGAATCAGGAGACAGGAGCCAGAAGACAGGAGACAGGAGTCAAAAGACAGAAGCCAGGAGTCAGGAGCCAGGAGTCAGGAGACAGGAGACAGGAGTCAGTAGCCAGAGGCGAAGAGAAGGGCTGGACTCGCCCATAACTGTTATCAGAGGCATCACGCCCACCGTAGCTAACAAATTTGCCAAGCTCAATGTCAGGGCAGTGGGCGATTTGCTTTATTTCTTTCCCAGACGCTATGTCGATTACAGCCGGAGGAAACCCGTCTCTGAACTTATAGTAGGTGAAGAGCAAACTATCATAGGCAAGATCTGGGAAGCCGGAGTGGCTACTCTGGGTAACCGGAAAGGCACAGAGGCAATTGTCGGCGACAAGACGGGAAACGTTAGAGTGGTCTGGTTTAATCAACCTTACCTGGCAAAAAGGTTCCGTACTAATGCCAGAGTAGTAATTAGCGGTACAGTCGGCCTGTTCAAAGGACACAAGGTATTCGAGTCCCCGGAATGGGAATTGCTTGAAGATAAAGAACTAATTCACACCGGGCGCCTGGTCCCCGTCTATCCCCTTACTCAAGGCTTATATCCCAGGCAAGTAAGGAAATGGACCAAGGAGACTGTCGATGACTATGCCGGGCAATTAAGTGATTTCCTCCCCTCAGCGATTCAAGCCCGCTGCCAGTTATTAGACCTTCCCGCCGCAATCGCTCAAATTCACTATCCCGATGACCTGGCAATGGCGGAAAGAGCGAGAGGGAGGTTATCCTTCGACGAGCTATTTCTTCTGCAGTTAGGCGTGCTGGCCAGGAAGCGGGACTGGAAGGAAGGCCAACCGGGGAATGCCTTTCATATAGACCAGGAAGTTATCAACAGATTTTTACAGTGCCTGCCTTTCACTTTGACCCAGGCGCAGGAGCGAGTGTTGCAGGAAATTTTAACCGACCTGAAGCAAGCAAAAGCCATGTCACGTCTTCTTCAGGGAGAGGTAGGGAGCGGCAAAACCGTAATTGCGACCCTGGCCCTCCTGATAGCTGCTGCCAACGGTTACCAGGGGGCGTTAATGGCGCCCACCGAGGTCCTGGCCGAGCAACATTACACCAATATCTGTAACTATCTGTCCCGGGTCGGCACCCAGGAACCTGGTTCCGAGCCGGGCGAAGGAACTATCAGGTGCTACACAGGATTTCTGTCCAGGCCGCTTACCATCGCTTTGCTCACCGGGAGTCTCAGCAACAATGAGAAGGAGAGGTTGCACGATAAGATTAAGCAGGGTAAAGTTGACATTATTGTCGGCACCCATGCCCTTATTCAAAAGGAGGTAGAATTTAAAAAATTAGGGTTGGCGGTAATAGATGAGCAACACCGCTTTGGCGTATTACAACGCTCCGCCCTGCGGCAAAAGGGGTTTAACCCTCATGTTCTGGTCATGACAGCCACACCTATTCCTCGAACCATGGCGCTGACGCTCTACGGAGACCTCGACCTTTCGGTTATTGACGAGTTGCCCCCGGGAAGACAGGTAGTGAAAACAAAATGTCTCGAATCACAAGATAGAGAAAAAGCTTATAGCTTCCTTCATCGCCAGGTCAGCAATGGCCGGCAGGCTTTTATCATCTGTCCCTTAATCGAAGAATCCGAAATACTCGAGGCAAAAGCCGCCAAAACGGAGTATGAGCGACTATCCCGAGAGGTTTTCCCGGATTTAAAATTAGGATTACTCCATGGCCAAATGCCTGGTAATGAGAAGGAGGAGGTAATGCGCCATTTTCGAGCCGGGGAGCTTGATATTCTGGTGTCGACATCGGTAGTGGAGGTGGGCATCGACGTGCCCAGGGCCTCGGTTATGATGGTAGAGGGTGCTGAACGCTTCGGCTTATCTCAGCTCCATCAGTTCAGGGGACGTGTGGGGCGAGATAAGGAACAGGGCTATTGCCTGCTTATCCCGGAGAAGCTTTCACCGGAGGCAAGGGAGCGCCTCCGGCTGATGGAGAAGGTCCATGATGGCTTCGTCCTGGCTGAGAAAGACTTAGAGCTGCGAGGTCCCGGGGAATTTTTCGGCACTCACCAGAGCGGCCTGCCCGACCTTAAGCTTGCCAAGCTAACCGATTTACACAGTCTGGAGTTGGCCCGGCGAGAGGCAATAACTCTTTTTCAAAGCGACCCCAATTTAACCAAAGATGAACATCAACCTTTACGCCAGCAATTGAGCCGAGTATGGGCCGGAGGTGCCGAATGGAGCTGATCATGCTCAAGCAGGAACTGGTCAGCTGTTTGCAGCAAGCTGTGTCGGAGGCACAGCAAAGCGGTGACCTGGCTGCAGCCACCTTGCCCGAGGTGCTTATAGAACATCCTCAAAATCCCGAACACGGAGATTTTGCTTCAGGCCTCCCTTTGAAGCTGGCCCGGGCTATGAAGATGTCCCCCATGGCGATAGCCGAAAAGGTCTCTGAGCATATAGTACCACCGCCCCAAATCGACAAGATTTGGGTTGCTGAGCCGGGCTTCATTAACTTCACCGTGCGGGATGACT
>Ga0315549_1001848_pt1 | contig 21131 bp, 20 predicted proteins | sample SalMarSW160200MG_FD_203101 | JGI IMG/M metagenome (GOLD analysis project Ga0315549, IMG submission 203101) | Salt marsh sediment microbial communities from the Plum Island Ecosystem LTER, Massachusetts, United States - Salt Marsh Sediment SW1601-200 ... | reverse complement strand
ATGCTACAAAGGGGAAAGAGTAGAAAGTAATAATGTTGATCTTTACCACTGCAAAAATAAGATCAAAGAATATCATGAACAGGAATGCAGCCATAAGCCTGTCAGGTATTGTTATTGGCTTTTTGGTTGCGATGATTAATCCTGCAAAGAATGTCTGCGAAATTGCAATATACAGTATAGGTTCAATGATTTCCATATAGCTAATTTATCCCTTGGAATAATGGAATAATGGAATTATGTATTAATGCATAGAAGTTGGTTTACTACTCAATAATCCAATAATCCAATACTCCAATAATCCATTTTAAAGATAACAAGAAGTCAAGAATTTTTATTGTATTTTTGGGTTTTGATTATCAAATATTATAGGGGTCGCTACCGGCCTTCAAAAATAATTATTAAAATCATATTCATATGAGCGTTCTATTGAATAAAAACTCGAAAGTGCTGGTACAGGGTTTTACCGGTAGTGAGGGTACATTCCATGCGCAGCAGATGATAGAATACGGGACAAATATAGCGGGGGGTGTAACACCGGGAAAGGGAGGCAGTGAACACCTTGGCTGCCCTGTTTATAATACCGTTAAAGAAGCTGTTATAAATACCGGTGCTGATGTTTCTGTGATTTTTGTGCCACCGGCCTTTGCCGCCGATGCAATAATGGAAGCAGCTGATGCGGGAATCAAACTCATTGTAACAATTACTGAAGGTATACCTGTTTCGGATATGGTAAAGGTAAAAGAGTTTTTGTCCAGTCGCGATTGCAGGCTTATAGGGCCAAATTGTCCGGGTATTATTACTCCTGAGGAAGCTAAAGTTGGTATTATGCCTGGCTTCATTCACAGGAAAGGTGGTGTGGGAATCATAAGCAGGTCAGGTACTCTGACCTATGAAGCAGTTGACCAGGTTACCAGACTGGGCATGGGACAGTCGACTTGCATAGGTATTGGAGGTGACCCTATTGTTGGAACCACAACACTTGATGCCGTGAAACTAATGATGGCAGATAATGATACCGAGGCTATTATAATTATCGGTGAGATAGGCGGCAATATGGAGACTGATGCAGCTCTCTGGATAAAAGAGAATAAGACCAAGCCGGTAATTGGTTTTATTGCAGGTCAGACTGCTCCTAAAGGAAAGAGGATGGGGCATGCAGGTGCAATTATAGGAGGGAAAGCAGATACTGCGGCGGCAAAGATGAAAATAATGAAGGAATGCGGAATTGAGGTGGTTGAATCGCCGGCAGATATAGGAAAAACCGTTGTCGAAGTCCTAAAATAAGGCAGGACCAAATCGTAGAGACGCACGATTGTGCGTCTCTACAATCGTTTTTTATAGAAGAATTTTTCAAATATTAACAAAAATAAATAACAATGGGTCTACTAGATGGTAAAACAGTACTTATAACAGGAGCCTCAAGAGGAATAGGGAAAGCAATAACGTTGAAATTTGCTTCCGAGAGCGCTAATTTAGCAATAACTAACATTATTGAGGATGTCGAGTTCTGTGCGGTATGTGATGAATGTGAAAAACTCGGGGCAAAAGTGAGGAGGTATGTTTCAAACGTTGCTGACTATAACGACTCGCAACGCGTAGCAGATGAGGTAGTAAAAGACTTTGGTTCAATAGACGTCCTGGTGAATAATGCAGGCATAACAAGGGATACCCTGCTAATGATAATGACAGAAGAACAATGGGACCAGGTTCTTGAAATAAACCTTAAAGGTGTATTCAACCTGACCAGGGCTGTAGTCAAACCCATGATGAAACAGAGAAGGGGATCAATAATTAATATGAGTTCAGTAGTAGGCATATCCGGAAACGCGGGCCAGAGCAATTATTCTGCGTCGAAAGCAGGGATGATAGGTTTTACTAAAAGCGTGGCAAGAGAGCTTGGGACCAGGAATATAAGATGTAATGCAATAGCCCCTGGATTCATAATCACTGAAATGACTGAAAAGCTCAAAGATGAAGTAAAAAAGGGATGGATTGATAAAATACCTCTGAAAAGGGGTGGCACCCCCGATGATGTTGCGAATACAGCATTATTCCTGGCATCGGACATGTCGGATTATATTTCCGGCCAGGTTATCCAGGTCTGCGGTGGTATGCTCACATGACACTAAAATGCAGTCAAAACTGCTTCTGCATTTATTGTTTTATGCAACAAATTGTTGAAAAGTATGTTCAAAGACAGTTAATAAGCTATTGTTTAATTAAAAAAAAATTAGATATTTGCACTAGAAAACATTCTTATAGGAAACAGGGCGCGTACAGCACGAGGAAATGCAGCGAGACATTTTTATTCCACATTTTTTCTTCCAATCCTCGGCGCCCTGTTTTTTTTATCAAATAAATTATGTATAACATCTTTTTCTTCCTTATAATAACTATTATAGTTTTTGGTCATGCTTCGGGCCTGTACCTTGATTTTCTTAATAATAAGATGTGGTCTGATACAGTCCCGGATAAGCTTAAAGGTATTATTGATAAGGAGAAGTACAAGACCTCGCAGAATTACTACAGGATAAATAAAAATTTCAGCAATATCAGCTCATCTTTTTTCCTGCTCATTATACTTGCGATGCTTTTTCTTGGTGGTTTTGCATGGATTGACAGTCTGGCCAGAGCACTAACAGAAAACAAAATACTTGTAAGTATTGTATTCTTCGGAATAATCGGATTGGCATCAGATTTATTAAGCTTACCATTTTCATGGTATGATACATTCAAGATTGAAGAGAAATTCGGGTTTAATAAAACCAGTAAAACCACCTATATCATCGATCATCTTAAAAGCTGGTTGATAGCAGCTGTGATAGGTGCACCGCTATTAGCACTTATAACATGGATCTATTATGTTGCAGGTGAGATGTTCTGGTTATATGTGTGGATAGTTATTACCCTCTTTTCTGTTTTTATGAACATGTTCTACTCTGAACTTATAGTGCCTTTGTTCAATAAACAGAAACCACTGGAGGAAGGAGAACTCAGGACAGAAATAGAGGTAATGGCTGCAAAAGCCGGTTTTAGGCTTTCCAATATTTATACCATTGACGGATCAAAACGCAGTACCAAGGCAAATGCCTATTTTGCTGGACTTGGTCCAAAAAAACGCATAGTATTGTTCGATACCCTGATTAGCGATCTTAATGTCAAGGAGATTACGGCCGTTCTGGCACATGAAATAGGACATTACAAGAAGAAACATTCACTTACGATGATGCTATACGGTATTTTTCAAACCGGTATTATGCTGTATATCTTCTCCATACTGGCCGGCAATGAAAAACTCACCATTGCCATGGGTGCTGAAATACCATCTTTTCATATAAGTATATTCGCATTCTTCCTGATTTACAGCCCGGTATCAAGGATAATAAGCCTGTTCATGAATTACCTTTCCAGGAAACATGAATACGAGGCAGATAGTTATGCAGGAAATTTATACGACGGAACTTACCTTGTGTCGGCACTTAAAAAATTATCTGTCAAGAACCTCAGTAACCTGAACCCACACCCTGCATACGTATTTGTACATTATTCTCATCCATCATTGCTCAAGAGAATTGATAATATAGAAGAAAGCACAGGAAAATAACTGCATATTTCGCGCTCATAACAATAAATGAAGTGTTGAACCTTGTACCGGCATCCTTGTTATATCAATAAAATATAGAAGTACATCTGAATTTCTTATATTTAGACAAACAATTAACACCTCTAACCATGAATTACCAGAATCGCAATTCAAGAAGGGATTTCCTGAAGAAAATGGCTGCAGCAGCTGCAGTGGCAACCGTTGTTAGTCCAGTAGAATTGTTATCGAGATGCAAAATAGTTGAACAAGCCTCAAAAATGCCCCTCAGGCCACTTGGTAAAACAGGACATATGATCGGTATTTACAGCCTTGGAGGACAGGCAACTATAGAAACTCCGGGAAAAGAGGATCTGGCCGTCGAAATAGTTAATAAGGCTATTGATCTGGGTATTAATTATATAGATACAGCCGCAGCATATGGCAGATCAACAGAAACCATTCCGAGAGAAGAAGCAATGGGTACCAGTGAACGTAATATCGGGCAGGTACTTAAGACAAGAAGGAATGAAGTATTCCTGGCTTCAAAGACACATGACCGTACATATGACGGTTCAATGAGACTCCTGGAGAAGAGCCTCACCCACCTTCATACTGATCACCTGGACCTCTGGCAAATTCATAATTTGAGATCCCGGGAAAAAAGTAATATAGACGAATATTTTGCAGACGACGGTGTTGTAAAAGCAATGGAAAAAGCAAGGGCAGAAGGTATGGTGAAAAATGTAGGCATTACCGGTCATGAAGACCCTGAGATTCTGAAAATGATGGCAGAAAGGTACGATTTTGATAATGTACTGGTAGCAATTAATGCAGCTGACAAGCATTATAACTCAATGATTGAGAAGTTCCTGCCCATAGCAGTAGAAAAGAAAATGGGTATCGTTGGAATGAAAATCCCGGCCAGGGACAGGATATTTGATCATGGTGGTATAATCACTATGAAAGAAGCTATGGACTACGTAATGTCACTTCCTGTAAGCACTATTATAATAGGTATTGATGAGATAGCCGAACTTGAGGAAAATATTCAGATAGCCCATGAATTCAAACAACTTTCAGCTGATGAGCTGCTTGCTATCGAGGATAAGGCAAAGGCCCACTATGAACACCTGCAATTCTTCAAGGACGGGATAGGGGAGTGGCCGGCGGAATGGTAGAATGCAAGACAAAAGACAAAAGTTGAAGCATAGCGGAAACCCCGGCTGAACGTAGTGAATGCCGGGGGAGAAAGGCAAAAGTCTGAGTGTTTGAGCGTTTGAAAGTTTGATCTAATAAATAATGACTTATATCCTGATTGCTGTTAGGCAGATGTTAAAACATTCAAACTCTCAAACTGATCAAACAATATTTCTGTAATATCTGAAAAATAAAAAATTAAATTAAATTTGGGCCTTTAAAGCGGGAGTAGCTCAGTGGTAGAGCATCAGCTTCCCAAGCTGAGGGTCGCGGGTTCGATCCCCGTTTCCCGCTCAAATTATAAGTCTCGCTGTAATATGTATTATGTTTATATACTCTGGTCTGAAAAGACAAATCGGTACTATTGTGGATATACTTCAAACCTTGATGATCGACTGAAGCGACACAACTCAGGCAGGGAAAAATCAACAAGATATGGTGCTCCATGGAAACTGGTCTGGATAACTAAAAAAACCACAAGTAATGAAGCAATAAAACTCGAAAACAAATTGAAAAATCTAAGCCAGGAGAGATTAATCAAGTTTGTAAGAAAGTATAGCTAATGATGTCGCGGGCCACTGACGATCACGCAAAGCGTGATGTCAGGGTGCTGACCGAAGCGTCAGCATTCGATCCCCGTTTCCCGCTCAAAAACTAAGTTTGAGAGTTTGAAGGTTTGAACCGTTTAGTGGTTTAGAGGTTTAGAGGTTGAGAAGTTTGAATTTCATTCAGTATACAGTACCAAGTACCAAAAACGAGAATACCCATCATTGAATCAGCCCTTCGAGCCTCGTTGAGCTCGCAACACTCGCATGCTGAAGCATAATCGCACTGCTCGGTTCCATTATTCAAACACTCCATTACCCCTTTATTTCCTTGAAAACAACATATAGCCGGAACAATAAAAACTTGCATGATTTTTGATGGTAAAATCTTATTGCTAAAGCTTATTTAATGAAAAAAACATTAGTGATTTTTATCCTTTCCCTTGTTGTCTTTTCCTGTGAAAAAGATAAGCAACTAATTATAGAAAATACCGGCATACCATTGATAAGCAAAGTGTTAGTCGATGGTGAGGTTTATTATGAGTATTCATATAATGATGCAAACTTAATAAGCGAAGAAAAAAGTAAATTCTATTATACAAGGCATATTTACAATGATAAAAACCAGTTAATACTATCTGATCATTATGTTGATCCCGGTATTTTCAGCAGTAGCATGCAAGTACTCGAAGCTACATTGAGCAGGGAAGAATGGGTTAATCCTGAAAACACAGAAAAAAGCCTGACCACAACATTTGAATACGATGGTAACGAACAGTTGACCAGGAAAACCTTCATCCGCCCTTTGGTAAGTAATTCCGAATTCTTTGAATTTAACTGCGTGAATGGCAGAATCAGCAGGATGACAATGTATTGGAAGAATGAACTGTCAGGTTATATTGACTATCAATATGATGAAAAAGGAAATCTTATTAAAGAAATAAAATACCTTGTACTATCAGCTGGAATTCCTGAGTTACGTACCACCACTGAATATGAATATGATAATATGAAAAATCCTTATCAATCGTTTAAACGATTGATGACTCCCGGTAAATATACCAACCAGAATAATATCACAAAAGAAACATATACCATCCATTTTGAAGTTGATCCATGGTCAGAAAACATACATGTAGGAGAAAGCTCCTATGAGTATAACGAACAGGGATATCCGGTAAAAGTCAATGGGAATGTTACGTATGTGTATAAATAGTATCAAATAATATCCTGTACCAGAAACTTTTTTCACGGCAATCGAAACGGGGCTAATCCACGGTGAACACAGCTATGTAACCTGAGGGAACCAATAACTTTTATCTTTATCCCCCGGCATTCACTACGTTCAGCCGGGGTTTCCGCTATGCTTCAACTTTTATCTTTTGTCTTTCACAACCTTATTCCATTCCCTGAGGAACTGTTCCAGGAACCCCTCCATATACATGTGCCTTTCTTCAGCCAGCTTTTTCCCGGTTGTTGTATTCATCATATCTTTCAGCCTGAGCAGCTTTTCGTAGAAATGATTAATAGTCGAAGAATCGGATGTTGTATATTCAGCAGCTGACTTGTACTCCAGGGGAGCTTTTCCCGGATTATATATTTCAAAACCTTTCGAACCTCCATAGTTAAAGGCCCTGGCAATACCTATTGCCCCTATGGCATCCAGGCGGTCGGCATCCTGTACTATATCCAGTTCAGGTATATGTTCATACTCAGGGCCAAAGCTGTCTCTGAAAGAGATGTGATCGATAATAAAGGTAATCTTATCCTCCTGGCTGCTTTCGAGCCTTAAACCGTCCAGAAAGCCACTTAAATCATTAGCATCATTAACAGTATCAATCTTACGATCCCCTATATCATGTAGTAGTGAGGCAATCTCAATAATAAAAGGATCACCTTTTCTTTCAGATGAAAAAATATACATGGCCATGTTCCTTACCCGGTATATATGCCACCAGTTATGACCTGATTCAACGTTTTCCAGGTAGTTCTTTACATAATGCTCCGTTTTTTGGATTATTTCCCTTCTCATAATTAATACCGGTATTTTTAGAAACTGAACATACAAAAAAATATCTTTGCATTTTAAGAAGTGTTGAATTGTTGAAGTGTTTAATTGTTAAAATGTTCAGAACAATTCAACCATTCAACGATTTAACAGTTCAACAATTCAACAATATTTAAGATGCAGGCAGAAATAATATCAATAGGCGACGAGATACTAATAGGCATGACAGTCGATTCCAACGCAGCCTGGATGGGTACTGAGCTTACAAAACTTGGTATTGAAGTATATCAAATGACTTCTATATCAGATAAAAAAGAACATATACTTAAAGTAATAGATGATGCTATTAGCCGGTCCGAACTGGTACTGGTAACGGGAGGTCTGGGCCCGACAAGTGATGATATTACCAAAAAAACATTAAGCGAGTATTTCAATACCAGGCTGGTACAGGACGATGGGGTACTGACGAACATTGAAGGATTGATGAAAAAAAGGGGATTGGATATGAATGAGAATAATATTAAGCAGGCAGAGGTGCCGGAAGGGTGTAAAATATTAACCAATGCTCTTGGTACTGCACCGGGTATGTGGTTTGAAAAAAACGGAAGAGTACTGGTATCAATGCCCGGAGTGCCTTACGAGATGAAATATATAATGACGAATCATGTTATTCCGGGGATAAAAGAGCATTTTAAAAGGGCACATATAAAATACCGTCTGGTTATGACATTTGGCACATTCGAGGCTCGCCTGGCTGAAATCCTGGAGGATTTTGAGAAGCAAATGCCCGGATATGTAAGCCTGGCATATCTTCCGACATCAGGTATTATCAAACTGCGTCTTACAGGCAGGGGAGAAGATGAGACCGAAATTGACAGGGTGCTGACAGGTCAGATAGATAAGCTTTACAATATTATTCCGGAATATATATACGGACTTGACGGGATGAGCCTTGAGGAAGCGACAGGCAATCTGCTTAAAAATAATAGTATTACTCTGAGTATTGCTGAGAGCTGTACCGGGGGAAATATTTCACGTATGATTACATCTGTTCCCGGAAGTTCTGATTACTTTACAGGATCGGTAATTGCCTATAATAACCGGATTAAAACTGATGAACTTGGCGTAAATACAGGGGATCTGGAGAAACATGGAGCAGTAAGTGAAGAAATAGCCCTGCAGATGGCAAGGGGAATTAGGGAAAAGTATAAAACTGATTACGCTATTTCAGCAACAGGGATTGCAGGGCCAGGTGGTGGAACAGAAGAAAAACCTGTAGGTACTGTCTGGATAGCTGTCAGCTCAAAGCATGGTTCATATGCAGAAAAACATAACTTTGCTTTCACCCGGAGCAATAATATACGGAGGGCATCACTGGCGGCAATGAATTTGTTGCGTAAAACAGTGATTGAAGAAATAAAGGAAGGCTAAGGCTAAGGCTGAGGAAAAGGAATAGGAATAGAAATGAACCCTGAACACCATCAATCCAATAATCCATTATTGACTCACCCCGCTAGCGCGGTTCTCCAGAACCGTGCCACTGGGGTTCGTCGAACTCGCCCCGAATTCTCGGGGCTCGGTTCCAATATTCCAATCATTTAAAAAAACCGGGGCGATTAAACTAACCTGAGTTTTACTATTCAGGATGGTAGGTTAATAAAAAACAGCATCTTTTTGTTGGATAATTGAATAAAAATCACGTATTTTGCGCTTCGATTTTAGGAATATTACTATCTAATACAGAATTAAAAGAAACTGAGATGTCAAGGATATGTCAAGTGACCGGTAGGAAGGTGTTGTCAGGCAATAATGTCTCACATTCCAAGAAGAGAACGAAAAGGAAATTCTATCCTAATCTCTTTACCAAAAAGTTTTATTATCCCGAGGAAGATCGTTGGATCACATTGAAAGTATCGGCTGCCGGGATAAGGCTGATTAACAAGAAAGGTTTGCATGCGGTTCTTCAGGATGCAAAGGAAAAAGGATATATTGTTAAGTACTAAAGAATATTATTATGGCAAAGAAAGCAAAGGGAAACAGGGTGCAGGTAATACTTGAATGTACTGAACACAAGGACAGTGGAATGCCTGGCACATCCAGGTATATCACAACCAAGAACAGGAAAAACTCACCTGACAGGCTTGAGAGAATGAAGTATAATCCTATCCTTAAGAAATACACACTTCACAGGGAAATAAAATAATTATATATCATGGCAAAGAAAGTAGTTGCAACATTAAAATCAGGTACCGGTAAGGCATTTACCAAATGTATTAAAATGGTAAAATCCGACAAAACGGGTGCTTATGTCTTTAAAGAGCAGGTGGTCCATAATGACCATATAAAGGACTTTTTTGACAAATAATCAAATAATTGATATACTGACCAGAGCTTTCTTCATTATGAGGAAAGCTTTTTTTATCTTTACACACCCCCGATTCAACAATTAAACAGTTCAACAATTCAACATTATAAATGGCATTACTTGGCTTCATCAGCAAGGAAAAGAAAAAGGATCTTGATAAAGGTCTGGAAAAAACAAAAGAGAACGTATTTAAAAAGCTTTCAAGAGCTGTAGTGGGTAAATCCAAAGTGGATGATGAAGTGCTTGATCAGCTTGAAGAAATACTTATCAGCTCTGATGTAGGGGTGGATACCACAATTCGTATTATTGAAAGGATAGAAAAACGTGTGGCATCAGAAAAATATCTTAATACAAGTGAACTGAACAGGATATTAAGCGAAGAGATAGCAGGCTTGCTTGAAGAGAACAGGTCAGGTGAGCTTAATGACTTTGATGCAGAACTTCCGGCCAGGCCGTATGTCATTATGGTAGTTGGTGTTAATGGTGTAGGCAAAACAACAACCATAGCCAAGCTTGCCTACCATTACAAGAAAGCCGGTAAATCGGTTATACTGGGTGCTGCCGATACCTTCAGGGCTGCAGCAGTTGATCAGCTTGAGATATGGTCGGAAAGGGTAGGTGTTAAACTCATTAAACAGTCAATGGGATCCGACCCGGCTTCAGTGGCATATGATACTGTCAAATCAGCTGTATCGGGTAACATTGATGTAGTAATTATTGATACTGCGGGACGTCTGCATAATAAGGCGAACCTTATGAACGAACTTGCTAAAATTAAGAGGGTTATGGCAAAAGTTACACCTGAGGCACCACACGAAGTATTACTTATCCTCGATGGATCGACAGGCCAGAACGCTTTTGAACAGGCCAGACAGTTTACCCTGTCCACAGAGGTGACCTCACTGGCAATAACAAAGCTTGATGGAACTGCAAAAGGAGGAGTGGTAATAGGTATATCAGACCAGTTCAAAATACCTGTCAAATATATAGGAGTTGGCGAGAAGCTTGAACACCTTCAGGTATTTAACCGTTACGAGTTCGTGGATTCACTTTTCTCACAATAGGTTCCCCCTTTGAAGGGGGAAAGTCCCGACCACAGTGTCGGGATAAGGGGGATGTTAACATGCAAAAATCAGTAAAAATAATAACCCTTGGCTGCTCGAAGAACACCGTCGATTCTGAAAAATTGCTTAAGCAATTCCAGTACGCCGGGTATAATGTTTATCATGCTGAAAATAAAAGGAAAACAGATATAGTAATAATCAATACATGCGGTTTTATCAACGATGCCAAAGAAGAATCAGTTAATACCATACTTGAACTGACAGAAGCACGCAAAAGGGGAGATATTGGAAAACTGTATGTAATGGGTTGCCTTTCTGAAAGATACAAGGATCAACTAAAAAAAGAAATACCTGAAGTAGATCAATACTTTGGGGTGAATAAACCTGCTGAAATATTAAAATACCTGGCATCAGGCTACAATAAATCACTTGACCCTGACCGGATACTTACAGGACCACCTCATTATGCCTACCTTAAGGTGAGTGAGGGATGCAATCGAAACTGTTCATTTTGTGCCATCCCGGGCATCAGGGGCAGGTATATAAGCAGATCAGTGGAGGAACTGGTTAAGGAAGCCCGGATATTAACAGGCCAGGGCGTGAAAGAGATAATACTTATAGCACAGGACCTGACTTATTATGGAGTCGACCGCTATAAGAAACCTATGCTCACCAGTTTATGTGAAGAAATACTGAAAAATGTTGATATTGAATGGTTACGGCTGCACTACCTTTATCCGGGCAGCATACCGGATGATCTAATGCAACTTATGAAGGACAGTCCGCAAATCTGCAATTATATTGACATTCCCATTCAGCATATATCTGATAATGTACTTTCGGGAATGAAACGCAACCATTCTGAAAAAGAGACTCGAAATTTGCTCTCATATATAAGGTCTTACCTTCCCGAAGCAGCTATCCGGACCACTTTAATTACAGGATATCCCGGTGAAACAGAAAATGATTTCAGGATATTAATGGATTTTATAACTGAATTCAGGTTCGACAGGCTTGGTGTTTTTACTTATTCACACGAGGAAGATACCCATGCATACAATAATTTCAAAGATAGTATCCCTGAAAAGCTCAAAAGGGCAAGGGCTGATGAGATAATGGCTTTACAACAGGAAATTTCATTACAGAAGAACCTGAGCCTGATGGGAAAGGAAATGCGTGTAATTGTTGACAAAGAAGAACAAGGATATTTTATTGCAAGGACTGAATATGACAGTCCGGAAATCGACCAGGAAATATTGGTAAAGCCCGGGAACCATAAGCTAAAACCCGGCGATTTCTGCAATGTTCTTATAACAGGTGCCACAGAATTTGATCTTGAAGCATGTCTGTTACCTTAAATTTCGTAACTTGTGATAACCAAATAAAACCAGCATTTATGAAGAAAGCATTGAGTTCTATTTCACTTATTTCACTGATTGTTGTTCTTGCAGGTGTTGTATTTAAAATTAAGCACTGGCACCCTGCAAGCATACTCCTTGTCCTTGGAACCGTTGTATTTATCATTCTCGGAATAATATGGTTATTCACGAAGAAGAAAAATCCATTTATGACTTACCTTGGGATAACAATTATTGTTCTGATTACATCTTTTCTATGGCAGGCACAGCACTGGCCGGGCGGGGATATTTTCTTCTGGGTATCATTAATTATGACCTTTGTCCTGGCCACAGCACTCTTCAGCAAAAAGGAATAAAACATAAAAAGGGGCATCAAAAGGTGCCCCTTCTGTTACTCGTAAATTTTATTTTCCTAGTTCTTACTGTCAGAAGGTAAGGATTTCTTATCGTCAGGTTCAGTTACTTTTTTCGCTTTCTTTAGCTTAATTTTTATTTCTTCGGTTTTTTTATCCTTAATTACCTGGAGGGTATCTCCTGCTTCAACGCCTGATTCAATAATTACCTCGGCCATAGGATCTTCAAGGTATTTCTGAATAGCCCTCTTCAATGGCCTAGCTCCATATTGTGAATCGAATCCTTTTTCTGCAATGAAGTCCTTGGCTTCTTCAGTAAGCTCGATCTTATATCCCAGTGACAGTATCCGGTCGAACAGTCCTTTTAATTCAATATCTATTATTGCGTGGATGCTTTCCCTGGACAATGATTCAAATACTATCACATCATCAATCCTGTTAAGGAATTCAGGTGCAAAAGTTTTATGCAGTGCTTTCTGTATTACGCTTTTAACATAACCATCCTTATCTGCTTTTTTACTCTGAGTATCGAAACCTATGCCCTGTCCAAAGTCTTTAAGCTGGCGGGAACCGATATTACTGGTCATAATGACTATAGTATTCCTGAAGTCAACCCTTCTACCCAGGCTATCGGTCAGCTGGCCTTCATCGAGCAGTTGAAGCAAAATATGGAATATATCGGGATGTGCTTTTTCTATCTCATCGAGCAGGACTACAGAATAAGGTTTGCGTCTGACTTTTTCAGTTAGCTGTCCGCCTTCTTCATAGCCCACGTATCCGGGAGGTGCACCTACTAGGCGTGATACGGCAAATTTTTCCATATATTCACTCATATCAACCCTTATAAGGTTATCGGCACTGTCAAACAGGAATTTCGCCAGCACTTTGGCAAGGTGTGTTTTACCCACGCCTGTTGGACCGAGGAAGATGAATGTACCTATTGGCTTATTCGGATCTTTAAGACCGGCTCTGTTACGCTGAATGGCTCTTACAACTTTTTTAATTGCCTCTTCCTGGCCTATCAGGCTCTCTTTGAGTTCATCTGCCATCTTGAGCAGGCGTGTGCCTTCTGTCTGTGCAATCCGCTGCACTGGGACACCTGTCATCATAGCCACCACTTCTGCAACTTTTTCATCATCAACGGTCTCCCTGTTCTGTGAAAGATCTGATTCCCATTTCTTTTTTTCCGCCTCTATCATATCCTGTAGTTCTTTCTCTTTATCCCTGAAGCTTGCAGCCCTCTCAAAATTCTGGTTTTTAACGGCATTCATCTTATCTTTCCTGGCGTCATCCAGTTCTTCCTCAAGCTTAAGTATTCTTTCAGGCACGACGATATTGGAGATATGGACCCTTGAACCTGACTCATCCAGGGCATCAATAGCCTTATCCGGCAGGTGTCGATCGGTGATATACCTGTTTGTCAGTTTAACGCATGCTTCTATGGCCTTATCAGTATAAAGCACATTATGATGATCTTCATACCTGTCTTTAATATTATTCAGGATATTAATTGTTTCTTCAATGGTGGTAGGTTCGACCATTATTTTCTGGAAGCGCCTTTCCAGGGCACCATCTTTTTCAATATGTTGCCTGTATTCATCCAGTGTGGTGGCGCCTATGCACTGTATTTCTCCTCTGGCAAGTGCGGGTTTTAGCATGTTTGCCGCATCGAGTGATCCCGCTGCCCCTCCGGCACCTACGATAGTATGTATCTCATCAATAAAAAGTATGATATTATCGTTCTTAACCAGTTCATTGAGAATGGCTTTCATTCTTTCTTCAAATTGTCCGCGATATTTGGTTCCTGCCACGATGGATGCCATATCCAGGGTTACCACCCTTTTACCAAACAGAACTCTTGATACTTTCTTCTGTACAATCCTAAGTGCCAGTCCTTCAGCAATGGCAGATTTTCCCACGCCGGGTTCACCTATCAGCACCGGATTGTTCTTTTTGCGCCTTGACAGTATCTGTGCCAGTCTTTCTATCTCTCTTCCCCTGCCTACGACAGGATCAAGCCTGTTTTCTTCGGCAGCCTTGGTAAGATCAATGCCAAAATTATCCAGTACTGGTGTATCGGATGAAGATTTTGTTGAATGTGGTGAAGCACCCTGCTGGCCTTTACCCTGGTCGCCGCGGGAAAAACCAGTATCCTCATCTTCATCTTCCCTGGGAAAGTCAGCCCGGGGAAGCGGATTTTCAGCCTCAGCTACCTGCCTTACCGTCTGGTAGTCCACGTTGAGCTCCGACAGGAATCTTGTTACAAAGGAATTTTCCTCCTTGAGTATAGCAAGGAGAAGATGTTCGGTATCTATAATATCACTCTTAAGAGCCTTTGCCTCAAGATGAACAAGTTTTAAGATCCTCTCTGTGCTTTTCAGCAGAGGCAATATATCGTTATCAGAGATCTTTATTGGATTATCAACCCTTATACTTCTTTCGAGCGATCCTTTCAGCATACTGAGGTCAACACCCTGGTTAACAAGAATATCTACTGCAAGGCCTTCTCCTTCCCGTAAAATTCCAAGTAAAATATGCTCGGGACTGATATGACTGTTACCAAGCCTTATTGCTTCTTCCTTGCTGTAGGTAAGAACATCTTTAACTTTTTGTGAAAATCTTGAATCCATAAAATTCTTCCCTCATCTGTATTATTTAACGACCTCAAGCATATATTAATTGTTAAAACGGTAAAAAATAAAGCTTAAGAATCTCATATTCACTAATTCTATTATTTAAAACACCTGCTTTGAGTTTTGCTTTAAGGTCATAATGTCATATATCATCAACAAAAGTACATAAAAAACCTAAATCTATCTACTTTTCAGGCAATATAGGACAATGCAAATAGCATGCCCAATTTTAACAATAAATGTTGATAATTACACATCTCAATATACGGTAAATAGGGAATAAATCACTATTTTCGTAACCTGCAAATTTTGAGGAGATAGCTTTAAAAAAAAGATAAGTTTAAATTGATCTTAAATGCCGGATAAAGAGAAGATTATAAAGATAAATATTGAAGAGGAAATGAAGTCTGCCTACATCGATTATTCGATGTCGGTAATTGTTTCCAGGGCTTTGCCCGATGTGCGCGACGGATTGAAACCTGTTCACAGGCGTGTGCTGTTTGGAATGTCAGAACTTGGACTGTTATCAAACAAACCACATAAGAAATCAGCAAGAATAGTAGGGGAGGTGCTTGGTAAATATCACCCTCACGGTGATTCGTCGGTATACGAGGCTATGGTAAGAATGGCACAGGACTGGTCCCTGAGGTATCCTTTTGTTGATGGGCAGGGTAATTTCGGATCAATCGATGGTGACAGCCCGGCAGCTATGAGGTATACTGAGGCTCGCCTGCAGAAAATAGCTGAGGAAACACTGGCTGATATAGAAAAGGATACTGTTGACCACCAGCTGAATTTTGACGATTCCCTCAAAGAACCTGTTGTTCTGCCAACAAAAATACCCAGCCTCCTGATCAATGGTGCTTCAGGTATTGCTGTTGGTATGGCCACAAATATGCCTCCTCATAACCTCTCGGAAATAATTGATGCCACAATTGAGTATGTAGACAATAACGACATTACTACAGATGAAATGATGAGGTTTGTCAAAGGACCTGACTTTCCGACAGGTGGTATTATCTATGGCGAACAGGGTATAAAAGATGCATTTGAAACAGGCCGGGGCAGGATAGTTGTAAGGGCTAAAACAGATATTGAGCTTACTCATTCAGGAAGGGAGAGCATAATAGTATCTGAAATACCTTATCAGGTCAACAAGGCAGAAATGATACGTAAAATTGCTGACCTGATAAATGATAAAAAGATTGAAGGCATATCATATATTAATGATGAATCCGACCGTAATGGGATGAGGATAGTTATTATCCTTAAGAAAGATGCCACTGCCAATGTTGTCTTAAATACATTATTTAAGTATTCGCAGCTACAGACCTCATTCTCAGTTAATAATATAGCACTGGTAAATGGGCGCCCACGTACACTTAACCTGAAAGATTTAATAAGGTATTTTTTTGATCACCGCCTGGATGTTGTTATCCGTCGTACACGCTTTGAACTGGACCAGGCAGAAAAACGTGCACATATACTTGAGGGTTTGATTATTGCAAGTGATAATATAGATGAAGTAATAGCCATAATTAAGTCCTCGAAAACACCTGACGAAGCCAGGGAAAGGCTGATGGAACGTTTTAACCTGACTGAAGTGCAATCGCGGGCCATAGTTGAAATGCGCCTGCGGCAGCTTACCGGCCTTGAACAGGAAAAACTAAGGTCAGAGTATGAAGAATTACTGAAGCAAATTGAATACCTGCGCAGTGTGCTTGAAAGCAGGGATCTCCAGACGGGAATCATTAAGGATGAGCTGGCCGATATAAAAGAAAAATATGGTGACGAAAGAAGGACTGAGATAGTACCCAATGCTGAAGAATTTAACCCCGAAGATTTCTACGCTGATGAAGAAATGGTGATTACCATTTCACATATGGGATATATTAAAAGAACTCCACTCAGTGAATTTCGCAGGCAGAACAGGGGAGGATTCGGATCACGTGGAAGTACTACACGCGACGAGGATTTTATTGAACACCTGTTCATAGCCACCATGCATAACACAATGCTGTTTTTTACCCGGAACGGTAAATGTTTCTGGCTTAAGGTATACCAGATACCTGAAGGAACAAGGACTTCCAAGGGTAGAGCTATGCAGAACCTGATCAATATAGAACCCAGTGATACTGTAATGGCCTATATTAATGTCAAAACGCTGGATGATGAAGAATATATTAATAATAATTTCATTATTCTCTGTACTACCAAGGGAATAATAAAAAAGACATCGCTCGAGGCATACAGCAGGCCCCGCCAGAATGGTGTAAATGCAATAACCGTAAGAGAAGGAGATACCCTGCTGGAGGCAAGGATGACAAACGGTAATCAGTATATTATGATGGCTGTTGAGTCAGGCCGTGCTATAAGGTTCCATGAAAATGCAGTTAGACCTATGGGAAGAACAGCTTCAGGAGTAAGAGGTATCACACTGAGAAATAATGCTGATACTGTAGTGGGTATGGTGGTTCTTGATCCTGACAATAAAGAGCAAAATATACTGGTAGTATCAGAAAAAGGCTATGGGAAACGGTCAGAAATTGAAGATTACCGGCTTACCAACAGGGGAGGGAAAGGAGTAAAAACAATAAATATCACTCAAAAAACCGGGCATCTCGTTGCTTTGAAGTCAGTTACCGACAGTAATGACCTTATGATCATAACCCAGTCAGGTACTGTAATACGGACACCGGTAGAATCAATCAGGGTTATGGGCCGGGCAACACAGGGTGTAAGGATTATTAACCTCAGGGAATCAGATTCAATAGGTTCTGTAACCAATGTGGAGGTTAATGAAGAGGACAATGATGCAGAAATTCAGGCCGGAGAGGAAGATTTAAGTTAAACTTAACTTAATTTGCTTGAAAGTTTTTGAAGATTAATAAGTAATGTTTTAAATTTGAAGGAATTTTTAAAATAAGTAACTAAACATATTAATATGAAAAGTAATTTTATATCACTTTTGATAATAACTGCCATGACAGTATCTATTTCCGCCTGCTCTACACTTGAAGCAGTAGCACAAAAAGGTAAAGTATCAAGTGCCCTGAACTTTGTTGAGACAGGGAATCTTGATAAAGCACAGGAAGCTGTCGACGCTGCATTGGTACATGAGAAAACAAAAGACTGGCCTAAAACACATTATGCCATGGGCCGTATTGCCCAGGCAATGTGGGAAAAAGGCTCTGAAAGTAAGGACGAGAAACTGATGAATGCATATGACGATCAGTTAATATATGCATATGACAGCTATCTTAAATCAATCAAGCTGGATGATAAGAACAATATGGAAAAACTTGTTATTGTTCAGCTTCCGGCACTTGCTAATGACTTCCTGTCGTGGGCTGCTATGGAATTCGAAGAGCAGAATTATGATAAATCAACTATTGCTTTTGAAAAATTACTCGATATCCAGAAAAGTGATATCTACATGGGAAATGTAGATACGGTTGTTATTTTTAACACCGCACTGGCTGCTTATAATGCTAAAGATTTTAAAAAAGCACATAAGTACCTCGACCAGAGTATAGATTTACATTATGGAGAGGCAACACCTTATCTGCTTAAATATCAAGCATATAGCGAAGAAGGAGATCTTGAAAATGCAGAAATGACATTAAGAAAAACATTAGAGGCATTTCCGGAAGATGAGCAGGTACTGCTCATTATGATCCAGTTCTTCATTGATAATGATAAGCGGGAAGATGCCCTTGATTACCTCAACCTTGCAATCGAAGATTCACCGGATAATCATAATTTCCATTACGTCAAGGGAGTACTGTATATGCAGGCTGAGGAATATGATAAGGCTCTGGAGTCATTATTAAAATCAATTGAGCTTGATAATGAATACTTTGAAAGCCAGTATAACACCGGTGTATGTTATTATAATAAAGGAGCCAGTATGCTTGAAGCAGCTAATGAAATAATGGATCCGAATGAGTATAACAAGGCTTTTGAAGAAGCCAAAGAGGTATTTGCTAGTGCTCTTCCTTATATGGAACGTGCCAGGGAACTTAACCCAACTGATTTTGATACCCTGACAAGCCTCAAGGAACTCTATTATCGTTTGCAGATGACTGATAAATATCAAGAAGTTCTGGCCAAAATTGCAGAGCTTGAAGGAGGGAAGTAATGATAAGTTATGAGTTATGAGTTATGAACCGAGCGGAGAGAGGTTGCGCCAGCAAACGAGCACTGCGAGCTCACGAGCGGGCTGTGATTGTGGCTTGTGGGAGCGAGTAATTATGAATGATTAATTATGAATTCATAATTATTCAATTAATAGAATAATGTAGGGGCGCAATTTGTTGCGCCTTTTTTTTTATCGCTGATTATCACAAATTTTATCGAATTATCACGAATTATATTAGTTAAGAAGGGGGGTTCATTATATAATATCAACAGTTTATTTATATTCTATTTAACATAATATTAATTATAGGCAAATACTCTAACAAATTGCGTATCCGGCGCTTTTGCCGGATTTAACATAATATCAGTTGCGGGGCGACAGCACCGTAACGGCTCGATATTATGTTAAAGTAATTTGTGGCTATGGCTTCTATCGCTGGCGCGGATCTCTCTCCGTCCGCCGAAGCTTCAGCGAAGGCGGAAGATCCGTGACAGCCAGTGTGACCGCAATTTGTTCTCCAACACTCAGGCTCTTATTTGCAGCTATAATGTGATATTATATTAAATAGACCCGGCTAACGACGAAAGACAAACGACAAACGGGAAAGTTGAAAAAGTTGATATGGTTTATAGAGTTTATAAAGTTTTTGAATATCGAATAGCGAACAAGGAATGATGATTTTTGAAGGTTCGCCTTCCAGGCGATTAAGGATACAAACTGACTACAAAACCATCTCTCCCGTCAGCCGTTTGTCGTTAGTCTTTCGTCTGATTCTAACATTATGTTAAATAGAAATTAGCTAGATACTGCTAACTAACTGTATATTAGCATTATATATATTTATTGAATACCTTAACTAACTAGTAATCTGCTCCTTAAAAAATCATAAATCGTTAATCGGTGTTCGATATTCCCATGTCCTTTGCCTATAATTAGCCATTATATTAAATAGCCGCTCTCACACCCTAAATCTCGCAATATTTTCTTTTGTTACAACAATTTACAATAGTTAATATTGCTCAATTGCCCATTCTCCCCAATTCTCATTTTCTCTTTTCCCCTACCCTTTTTTGCCTACGCTTACAAGAGTATATGCAAATTCGCTCCGCTCAGTTTGCAATACACTTGTAATCAACCCTTTTTTGTTTCTATTTGGATTCTCAATTGGTAAGATTATCGTAAATTGCATTTTGTAACGTCAATAGTCTTTGATTCAATTAACATAAAACTAACTAATATGAGAAAATTTGACATTGGTGATAAGGTGCGACTTATCTCAGGAGGTCCTGTAATGACCGTGAAGAAATACAAATCTGTATTTAGCATGGATTCTTCAAAAGGAGAAAGTGAAACGGATGTTGTGTGTACTTGGTTTTCTCAAGGATCAAAGCATGAGGCTACCTACCATCAGGATACATTAGAATTTGTAGATTAACGCGATACTATATTTATGAGAGGTAAAACAATTCAGATTTTCTTAACTGATGGATCTCCAAGTGGAATTAAAGTTGCCGAGATTACTAGTAACATAGAGCGTGCAATTGTAATTCCTAGAAATAAGCTATCAGAAGCTTTTACTAGGGCTGAAACAGGGCAACCAGGAGTTTACTTTCTATTTGGTATAGACGAAGATAAAGCAAAACCTATTGTATATATCGGTCAAACAAAAGATGGAATAAATAGAATAAAGTCTCACGATCAAAAAAAAGATTTCTGGAGTTATGCGGTGTTGATAATTTCGAAAACGAATAGTTTCACCAAAACGCACATTGAATTTCTTGATTTTAACAAGGAGTTGAACTGATACCACCCACCGGCGAAAAACGCTACCACCTATTTTTACTTTCCGGATAAAAACGGTAATCTTTCACACCCTGAAAAATT
>Ga0315549_1001847_pt1 | contig 21141 bp, 25 predicted proteins | sample SalMarSW160200MG_FD_203101 | JGI IMG/M metagenome (GOLD analysis project Ga0315549, IMG submission 203101) | Salt marsh sediment microbial communities from the Plum Island Ecosystem LTER, Massachusetts, United States - Salt Marsh Sediment SW1601-200 ... | reverse complement strand
CGCATGGCTGGGGATTATCCGGGTTGTGGACATAAGCAGGGCAAGCCCCACCACCAGCGCAAACACTATAATGATTGCAATAAAGGGGGTCTTGGGGATGGCCATATTAATACTTACCGGAGCAGCCTTAAAAATTCCTTACAGCTGAAGTCCAGTTGAGTTTTTCATTAAAGAATATGTTTATTTCAGAGTCAGCCTGAAGTACTTGGGGCTCTGGTAATTCTGCTGTTCCATGGTAGAACATTGTCCATATGTCGCGTCTATACAGGCTATCACATAAAACACATATGTTCCACTTGTTGCACCTGTTGGTGTGATTGTTATGGGGAATTCTCCTATGTTATTGAAAGGGACTGGTTGTACAAGCTTGAATTCAGAGTTATCTATCCAACCTGCTGTCTCGGGTTTGGTTGGAATAACATTGACCACAAAGTTATGCGACTTTGAATCGGCTTCTCTGTTTATTACACCAGCCAACATCTTCAGTTCATGTCCCCTTTCAAGCGTCCATTCCTTTGGATATATCGAGAATTTTGTATCTGTTGTGGCAAAGACGTCATTGATCTCCACTTCTGCCTGTCCAATCAGGTTATCGGTTGTATGTGTAATCTGGCTCATAAATTGGTTGACCCACACAATAGTGAGGCTCAGAAAGACCACAGCAAATACAATTGCCACTATGAAGCCCAGGCTCATCTGGATGGCTGCCTTCATGAATAATATATTGTCAGCGGCCTTTTATATACCTTTCCAGCGGATCTTTTGTTCTGTGTTGATTAAAGAAGCGGGATTCAAGCGCTCGTTCAGGCCCTCCTGGCGGGAACATTGGAGGTTCAAGTCATGCTCCTTGTACAAATCAGATAATGGCAGCAATATGCCTTTCCTGCCTGTCCTTCTCCTCCTGGGGGGCCTGAATTCATGAAGTTAGTGTACTGTGCTACCTGATTGGACCCATAACCCGTGCCCTGTTCGGATGACCAGTAACCTAACCTATAAATCTGGTCAAGCGTTGAGTAGGCACTGTTTGGATTCGTATACGAGTCGGTGTGGATGGACCTCAATTCATCCATTGTCGGGAGTCTCCAGTTCGTGTAGCCGTCATAGGTGGCCTCTTCACAGAACTTGAACGCAGGGAAGTCATCTGCAGTGTAGCCTGAAGGGTATGTGACATCTCCTGACTGTTCGTCTATGGTCGGGATGTCTGGAGACTCGGCAGCGCTGCCCACAGCCCACCTCGTGTCGGCCTGTGTAATATCAGTCATGCATGTCCAGTAATCACAGGACACCGTTTCAGGGGCCCAGATCCTCTCGCATTCGTCACCGTTCCAGCTAGAGCCAGCATCGCACTCGCATTCGTCACCGTTCCAGCTAGAGCCAGCATCGCACTCGTAACAGTCCCCTGCACTGCAGCAGTCTCCTGGAACTGCGTGGCCGTTTTCCAGGCTGGTGCGGCATCCGGGCTGGGTGTAGCACGTGGGGGTGCAGCCGAGGTAGTTGACAAAACAGACCAGGTGGCGTTGAGAGTCGCACGGCTGAGATTGCCAAAAGCGCCAGCGGGACTCATCACCATATACTGATATGGCACCGAATAGACCAACCCAGTTGTTGGCTCCTTGGTAGTAATCAGAGCTTGTCCAGTCGCCGCAGGCTTCATGGATAGGGTCTGGTGTCGTGGGCCACATGTCGCTGAAGCCTGTATACCGGTTTGACCAATAGCTCTTTATGGTCTTGGCACCGAATTTGCTATCATCCTGCCATATGTCGTTGTCTCCTGGTCCCCGCCCCGATGAATCGGTCACAAATGAATCTCCGCCGATATATGAATCTCTTAGTACACCGAATGCGTATTTTGTGTCGGGGAGGAGGTTGTTGCAGGTCGTGCTGTCGCATATGAAGGCCCTGACCTGTGACTGGTCATAGGTTACGCCGGCGGGCTTGTTTTTCCATTCATAGCTATTGACTTCATTCAGGCAGATTGCATTTGCCCCGGACATTCCACCCAGGTCAGCATTGCTTGTGCTGTTAGTGAGCAAGAACCAGTGCCCGACGCAAGAGCCGCCGTCCCAGCTGTAGCCGGTGTCGCACTCGTAGCAGTCCCCTGAGCCGCAGCAGTCTCCTGGAACTGTGTGGCCGTTTTCCAGGCTGGCGCGGCACCCGGGCTGGGTGTAGCACGTGGGGGTGCAGCTGACGACGCAAGAGCCGCCGAAGCATGAACTGCTGCTCAGGTCGCATTCGCACGCATCGTCGCCGTCGCAGTCGTCCCAGCCGGCATCGCAGACGCACGTGCCAGATGAGCAGGATGCGTGAGAGCCGCATAGGCCGCAGCTTCCGCCGCAGCCGTCAGGGCCGCATTCCTTGCCTGCGCAGTCCGGGGTGCAATCATGATAGACATGGTAGAGCTCCAGGCTGGACTGGGTCTCGGAGGTCTCACCTGTCACGGTCACCAGGATTGTAAGCTGGGGCGCTGAGGGCCAGTCTGGAGAGCAAGCGATGTCTCCGGATATGTCAACTGAGTATCCCCCCTTTATGGTTCTGGTTATGAGATTCTTGAGCTCCCTGACATTCGCGCGGGCCTCCTCGCAGTCGTCTGAGGAGTCAAGGGCGGCCTGGAATATTGGCTCCATATTCTCCACCAGGTAGGCGTCTGTGGCCTGGGGCGGGGTGGAGAGGTCTATGGCAGCGTATTGTAACAGAAGCTGTTGTACGCTGAATATCAGGGCTATGAAAAACACCATGGTGACAATGAACATCTGACCCTTGATGGAAGCCATGTATGAAATTGTTTTTCTGTATATAATTGTTTAACTCTTTTGCCAGAGAAGTCCGCTTCCAAAATCTTATTCATCTGCACAGGGAATTTTGGTGGTAGTTCACGGCAGGAACCTCTCCGGGGTTCTCGGGAAGAGGGCTGTGTCCCGTATGTTCTTGATGTCAAGGAGCTGCTGGGTGGCTCTCTCTATGCCTAAACAGAACCCCCCATGAGGGCTGACGCCGTACTTAAAGAACTTGGTGAACCACTCGATGCCCCCGGGGTTCATCTTCTTCTCCCTTACCTGCTGCATAAGCTTGTCGTAGCGGTGCTCCCTCTGGCCGCCTGAGCTCAGCTCCACTCCATTAAATACCAGGTCGACGCTCCTGGCCCATTTGGGGTCCTCATCAACCCTCATCACATAGAATGGCTTCTTCTTGAAGGGGAACCTGTTGAGGAAATAGAACTCGTGGTTGTATTTCTTCTTCACGTGCTCGAAGAGCAGCATCTCTCCCTCCCGGTCCGGCTCATCGCCAAACTCTATCTTCTTGCCGAGCCTCTCGAGGATGTCATATATCCTTGGGAACCTCAGCTCGGGGAACGGGGCATCGGGTATCTTTACCCTCTTTTCCAGAATCTCCAGCTCTGGCTTGCAGTCCATTGAGACCCTCTTGAGGCCGGAAATCACAAGGCCTTCCTCAATCCTCATGGTGTCTGTCTCGTCCATTATGAAGGCAGCCTCCACGGCAACCCCCCTGTGCTCGCACAGGTGCCTCGTGGTGTGGCTTGGCTCTGCCCTCCAGGAGGGCCCGATGTCATAGATTTTGTCAAAGCCGCCTGCGATAACAAGCTGCCTGTGGAGCTGGGGGTCCTGCCTGAGGAAGACCTCCTTGTCGTAGTATATGACAGGGAAGACATCTGAGCCGCCCTCAGAGGCCGCCCCCATCAGGCATGGGGTGAATACCTGGATGTAGCCGTTCCTGATGAGCCAGTCCTGCATGCCCTCAACAAGCTTTGACTGTATCCTGAATATGGCGAGGTTCCTGGGGTTCCTCAAATCAAGGGAGCGCCAGTCATGCCTCTTGTCCAGGCCTGTCTCTATCTTGCTGTCGATGTCAATTGGAAGCGTGGGTTCTGACCTGCTGATTACCCCAATCGTGTCAGGGATGATTTCAAGGCCGCCCGGGGCCTGCTTGGCAGACCTGACCGCGCCCCGGACTGCAACGCAGTCCTCCCTGTTAAGGCCCACCACAACCTTCATCAGGGCGGGCGGGGATTCGCCCTTCTTGAGGGTGACCTGGACAAGGCCCTCACTGTCCCTGAGGAGGAAGAACTTCAGGCCCCCCAGGTCCCTGAGCTGGGCCACCCAGCCCTTGAGGAGGACGGTCTTGCCCGGGGATATCTCCCTGGTGTAGGCTCTTTCAGGATTCTTGGTCGGCATGGATACCACTCTCTGAAGATTGTATGTAATGTTTTATATCTTGATTGGCGGCTATTAAAGTTTGGCAGTTGGGATGAAGATAAGCTTATTAAAATAACATGCAATTCTTTATCATGCCGGAGGAGGCGAGACCCGGGGGACAGGATTTCCCGGGGGCTGATTTCAGGAGGAGGCTGCCATCTGTCTTCAGGCGGGTGGCTAACATAAGGCCCGGGGATATCAGGGTTTCTGTAATCGGGACTGTGATAGACAAGGCAGAGGACGGAATCGTCCTGGACGACGGAACGGGAAAGATAGACATAACCATGGTTGAGCCCTTTGAGGCCGAGGTAAACGGCCTGGTTCGGGTCTTTGGAAGGGTGATTCCCATGGAGGGGGGCTTCCAGCTCCAGGGGGAGATAGTCCAGGACATGAAGGGTCTTGATCTGGAACTACTGAAAAGGGCTGAACAATTGGGGTGATGTGTCACGAAGTGACACAGAACTTTTAAAAAAGGCGGAATCAATTAAGGTTTGAGGTGAGTCTATGTTCAAGATTTCAATGAGCGATGTTGACCTGCTCAAGAATTCCATTCCCATAATATCAGAGATAATAGATGAGGGCATCTTAAGGGTGGACCAGAACGGTATAAGCATGCTGTCACCGGACAGGGCCATGGTGGCTGTGATAGAGCTGAAGATCCTCTCCACCGCGTTTGAGGAGTTCAATGTGAAGGGCGAGGACTATCTGGGCCTCAACATGGCTAACCTGGCTGCTGTGATTAAGAGGGTAAAGTCAGGTGACAAGGTCCTGCTGGAGAGGAAGGAGGGCGGAAACACCCTCAAGATAACAATCAAGGGTGACGGGATAAGGGTGTTTGAGGTCCCCCTGCTTGACATAAAGGCAGAGAAGCCCCCTGTAGACAAGCTCGCATTTACAAGCAAGATAGAGCTGGAGTCCAGGATAGTGGAGGAGGGGATATCGGACGCTGACATAATCGGGGACTCCATAGTCATTGAGGCCAATCCAAGCACCTTCAGGATGAGCGCCAGGGGGGATGTCTCATCTGCGCACCTGGAGCTCACCAAGCAGGACAAGGGCCTGCTCGATTTGAAGGTTACCACCAATATAAAGTCGCAGTATCCCCTGGATTACCTGAAGAAGATGATAAAGGCAGGGAAGATATCCGAGCAGATGGTGCTGGAGTTCGGGAATGACTATCCCCTGAGGCTCGGGTTCAAGAGCATTGACAAGATGCAGTTGAGCTTCATTCTGGCCCCCAGGGTGGAGACGTAAAAAGGCCTGAAGGGTTCCTGTTCTTGGAGGTCTCTATTATAAGGCTTATAAAGACTTGCGGGAATATAACAGTGTTATATTTGCACCAATATGGTAAGGAGGAGATTTTATAACAACAACGGAAAACCTCAGGGAGGCCTTTGCCGGAGAGAGCCAGGCCAACAGGCGATACCTTGCCTTTGCCAGGAAGGCGGATGAGGAGGGCAGGCCCAACATAGCAAGGCTCTTCAGGGCAGCAGCGGAGGCAGAAACCGTGCACGCGCACAACCACCTGAATGTCCTGAGGGAAGTCAAGTCCACAAGGGAGAACCTTGATGCAGCAATCAATGGAGAAAGATATGAGCACACGGAAATGTATCCGGGATTCATTGAGGAGGCCAAGAATGAGGGCAACAGCGACGCAGAACACAGCTTTGATCACGCCAACCAGGTCGAGAAGATTCACGAGTCCCACTTCAGAAAGGCACTTGATAGCATTGAGTCAGACAAGGACATGGAGGAGCAGCCTTTCCATGTCTGCCCTGTATGCGGCAACACCTTTGTGGGCGATGCGCCTGATACATGCCCAATCTGTCACACGCCAAGGGAAAGGTTCATGAAGATTGGCTAACCTCTCAGAACCGGTAAACACTGCCCCTCATAACGGGGGATGGTTAAGGAGTTGATTGAATGACAGGAGAACATGAGGGAAGGGAGAACCTCAGCGAGGATACCAAGAACCTTGAGCGGGCCAGGAAGTCCCTTTGCGAGGAGCTCGAGGCCATAAACTGGTACCAGGAGAGAATCGAGGCCACCAAGGACGCGGAACTCAAGAAGATACTCGAGCACAACAGGGACGAGGAAAAGGAGCACGCAGCCATGCTCATAGAGTGGATAAGGAAGAGCGACCCGGAGCAGGACAGGGTCTTCAAGGAACATGATTGACCCGCTGCAGGGTTTTTATGAACAGACAAGAGGCCAGAAGGCGGATATCCAAGATAGTCTCCGTTTTGAGTAAGGGGCTTGATATAGATGAGGGGCCTCCTTGGAACCGGATTGATGCCTTTCAGTGCCTGATTGGAACCGTCCTCTCGGCCAGAACCAGGGACGAAAATACATCAAGGGCAGCCCAGTCACTGTTTGCAAAATATCCTGATGCACATGGCCTTGCCAGGGCCCCTGTCAGGGATATCGAGTGTCTGATAAGGCCGAGCGGGTTCTACAGGGTAAAGGCCAGGAGGATAAGGGAGCTTGCTGGCTTCCTGCTCAGGCATCACAATGGCCGGGTTCCCGAGGACATGGATGTGCTCGTCGGGCTTCCCGGTGTTGGGAGGAAGACCGCCGGCTGCGTAATGGTCTATTCCTTCGGGAAGCCTCAAATCCCTGTCGATGTTCACGTTCACAGAATATCGAACCGGATAGGCCTGGTAAAGACCAGGACTCCTGAGCAGACAGAGTCCGAACTCATGAGGGTCGTGCCCAAGAGGTACTGGATAACCCTGAACCACACGTTCGTGAGGTTCGGGCAGCAGCTCTGCAGGCCCCTGAGGCCCGAGTGCTGGAGGTGCCCCATAAATACACTATGCGAATACCCTGACAAGAACCTCAAGCCAAGACGGAACCGGTGAGAGCATGACCAAGGGGACATATTGCTTGGTAATGAAGCTGGATAAAGACAGAAACATCGAAATAGGCACGAGGCCGCATGTGAGGTTCCCCTCGGGGTTCTACTGCTACGTGGGCTCGGCCATGAACAGCCTCGAGAAGAGGATAGGCCGTCACATGTCCCGGGACAAGGCCCTCCACTGGCACATCGACTGGTTCTTGGAGCACGCCAGGATAGTTGACGTTAAAAGGATTGAATCCCAGGATAGATTGGAGTGCGGGCTGAGCCGGGACATAGCCAGGCTCTCCGGCAGGGTCATTATGAAGGGATTTGGCTCCTCTGACTGCTCATGCGAGACCCACCTGCACTACTTCATGAGGGACCCATCCAGGGAACTGGAGAGGGTGGTGAGGAAATGGAAGGGCTTATCAGGGCCTACAAAAAAAGCAGGAGGCAGATAAGGGAGAGGCTCCTCGAGTTCGAGGAGGTCTGGAAGGAGCCTGAAAAGAGGATATTCGAGGAGTTGGCATTCTGCTTCTGCACCCCGCAGTCCAATGCGAGGTCATGCTTCGCTGCAGTGGACTACCTGGCCAGGTCCGGTATGCTCCTCAAGGGAGACCAGAAGACCATAAGCCGCTATATCAGGAGTGGTGTGAGGTTCCCTGAGAACAAGTCCCGGTACATAGTGGAGGCCAGGAGGCTGTTCACAGACCCTGACGGAAAACTGAGAATAAAGGAGAGGCTTCACCACTCAGACCCCCTTGTGCTCAGGGAGTGGCTGGTGAAGAACATCAGGGGACTGGGCTACAAAGAGGCCGGACACTTCCTTAGGAACATAGGGATGGGCGACAACCTCGCAATCCTTGACAGGCATATCCTCAGGAACATGGCCAGGTACGGCATCATCAGGGATATCCCAAGGAGCCTTACCAGGAAGAGGTACCTAGAGCTTGAGGAGAGGCTCAGGAAGTTCTCTAGGAGGGTGGGAATCCCAATGGCCGAGCTGGACCTGCTCTTCTGGTCCCAGGAGACCGGAGAGATATTCAAGTAGCATATTGTTTGCCGCATTGTCAATGTTTTTAAAGCCTTTCAGGGAATTGGTTTCTATGATTCCGGAAAGCCTCAGAAGGGATTTGGTCCACCAGCACTACAAGGTTGTGGGAAACCACTCGGCTGTGAAGCTGTGCACCTGGACAAAGAAGAGCCTGAGGGACGAAGGTGTATGCTACAAGGAGAAATTCTACGGGGTCAAGAGCCACGGCTGCCTCCAGATGACCCCCAACATAACATGCGACCAGAGGTGCCGCTTCTGCTGGCGCATAATAGAAAAGACTGCCGTGAAAATAGATGAGTGGGATGGGCCCAAGGAGATTATTGAAGGAGCCATCCAGGCACAGAGGCTCCTGCTTTCAGGATTCAAGGGATTCGAGGGAACCAACATGCAGAAGTTCAGGGAGGCCCAGAACCCCACCAACGTGGCCATCTCTTTGCTGGGAGAGCCCCTGCTATATCCAAAGATATCAGAGTTTGTTGATGAATTTAATAAGATGAAGATAGTCACCTTTCTTGTCACGAACAGCCAGCACCCGGAAATCCTGGCCAATATAACCCAACCGAAACAACTCTACATCTCAGTGGATGCCCCAGACAGGGAGATATATGCCAGGCTCGACCGACCGCACAACCGGGACTACTGGGAGCGGCTCCTGAAGAGTCTTGATGTCATGAGCTCCCTCTCCTGCAGGAGGGTTCTGAGGCTCACCATGGTCGAGGGCTGGAACATGACAAAGCCTGAGGAATATGCCAAACTAATCTCAAAGGCTAATCCAGATTTTGTGGAAGTTAAGGGTTATGTCTGGGTAGGAGAGTCCAGGAAACGCCTTCCTCAGGAGGCCATGCCCCGCCATCATGAAGTGAAGGCCTTTGCCGAGCAGGTATCCAGGGAGTGCGGCTACCCCTATAAGGATGAGCAGGCCGCAAGCAGGGTGGTCCTGCTCTCGAGAAAATGAAATATAACAGTGTTATATCTGGCCGGTCAGGCAACCTTCTTTCCCCTCTCCTGGGGAACCACCTTCTTACTGGCCCCCCTGAACTTCCTGGAAAGCTCCCTGCCCCGGAAGTACTCATGTAGGAAGACCGCAAGGGCCCCAACCTCACTGTGGGGCTGATTAGTAACTGCGATATTCCAGTCGGCCAGCTTATATGTCTCGGGGGGGACCTTCTCCCCGCCCACAATCACAAGCAAATCCCCGACCTTCCTTATCCGGCCAATCCTCTTCTGAATTGGCATGCCATACATCGTGAGGTGTGCTGACTTCCCCTTCCAGTCCCTGACAAGGGCCTTCCAGTCCCTTATGTGGGCCACCCCGAAGGGGCCTCCCCACTGCCTGGCCACCCCCTGGATGGACTTCTCCATAGATGAGTCCCTCTGGCCTGAATAGAAAAGGTTATCTGCTCCAAAGGCCCTGGCCACGAGGCCCACATGCGTGCTTATCCTCTTGTCCCTTGAAGGCCTGTGCCCGAGCCTGAGAATCGTTATCGCCATGTTAAAGATTTGCCCGGCCTGAATAAAAGCTTAAATTGTTTTTGGTCATGGCCTTAAATTTCTTCGGGATAAAAGGAAAATATTGTTCTCGACTTAAGTGGGTGTAAGAATGGAAGGCTACGTCACACACAATGGAAGGGTCTACGGGTACGCCAGTGAATTATCAGGCGGTATTACGTATCTGTACATGGATGATGCGCCCTGGAGCGTGTCAGAGGCCATGGCAGAGGCAGTGGCTCGCACCTTTGTAAATAAGGGACTCAGAAAGGGCCTGAAACATCTGACTAGAACGTGCAGAGAATGCCGGGGGCATGACATCCGTTTCCAGAAATACATCCCCTAGCACGTTGTGTGGATGAAGGCCACGACCCTCTTCCCGGTGGCAACAAGCCCGTTGAAGATGTCAGCTGCCTTTGCCGAGGTATCCTCGAATATCTTGATTCCCTTATCTTTGGCCCTCTCCCTTACATCGTCCGAGATTTTGACGCAGCCCTGCTGGCCTGTTCCGACCACCACCATGTCCGGCTTCTTCCTGAGGAGCCTCAAGAAGGCCCGCATATCCAGGATGTGGGTCTTGGGGACGAATTCCTTCTCTCCGTCCCACCACACCACCATGTCCGAGTAGTAGACCCTGCCGTCCACCATGACCTCCCCGAACTTCACGAACTGAATGCTGACCATGCTCCCACCACAGCAAAACAAGAAAATAATCAACCAGCTCTTCATTATACGCTGTTTCCTGAACAAATTATTTTCTTGGGACAATGATTTCTTGGATTAGGTCTTATTAAAATGGACGCGGGCAAAGCGAAACCACAGGAACCCGCACTAAAGACATACGTTTTTAAAGGTCCGGGCCCATAAATTAAATATGGCATCAAAGGGCATGTCAATGACTCTCACCATCATAGTGGCTGCCGTAGTCATACTGGTAACGGCGCTGGTTCTGCTGACCATTTTCGGAAATAGTCTTATTCCAATAGTTGGCATTTCACAAGCTAGGGCACAATGCACCGCAGCAGCAGAGTCTAGCTGCGGACTCACAAACCAACTGCCGCCGACATGGAATTCACCTATGTATAAAGTAGAAGGTTCGGAAGGTCTAGTAGCGTGCTCTAATGCATTGGTATGCTCAAATATTAATGGATGTAAGGACAATAAGGTAGACGGAAGTTGTTTATAAACCAACTATTTATTTTCCCTTAACCAATTATCTACAGGTATCCCCATGAAGGCCATGTCCCAAACTCTCTATATTGTAGTTGCGGCCATTGTCATACTGGTAACTGCTGTGGTGGTTCTGGTCATATTCCAGCTCGGGATGCAGCCCGCGGTGGGCCTGACCGAGGCCAAGTCGCTCTGCCTGACCCAGGCCACGCTGTCCTGCAAGACCTACAATAAGATGCCGCCCACATGGAACGTCCCCAACGTAAAGGTCACTGTAGGGGGTAAGACAGAAACCAAGGCCTGCTCTGCTATAGAGGGCCTGGGAAGCTGCAAGTGTGAGAATATTGACACCTGCGCGAGCGGAACTGGTGGCAGTTCGACTCATGATAAATGCTCAGAACCCGGGGCGAAGGAAATGTATGCGGATTGCCGCTGATTGACACTTCATGCAGGCCGGTCTTTTCATGCACATCCCCTGCTGCAGAGCTTACCAATTTAAACATTCAGTCCCATAATATAATACAATTTCTGTATTGCCTGCTTGGCGGTAAATAGCGGGGAGGCGTTGCATAGTTATGTCAGCAGAAGAGAAGATAATGGGCTTCATCACATCGGAATACTCCTGGGAGCAGGTCATCTACAAGGTCGTGGCCTGGGAGGGGCTTGACCCCTGGAACCTGGACCTGGTCAAGCTCTCGGATTCCTTCCTGGCCTATATGGTCAAGCTCAAGGAGATGGACTTCAAGATTCCGGCCAAGTATGTCATAATAGCGGCCGTGCTCCTGAGGATGAAGTCAGACCACCTCCAGTACCTGGGGGACCTTGTCGAGGACAGCTTTGCCATGGACATAGTCGAGGACGAGCTCGAGAGCCACATAGAGAGCGGGGTCGGGGAGAACGGGGATGGCCTGCCCGAGGCCAACGGGATAAACGGCTTCGTGGTGAACCCCATAACCGTTCCCCCAAGGAGGCAGCCCAGGAGAAAGGTGGTTGTGGATGACCTGGTATCTGCCCTGAGGAGGGTGCTGAAGGCAGACACAAGGAGGGAGCTCAGGAGCAGGCGTCTCAGGGAGAAGATAGACATAAGGGACGACAACATCACCCACAGGATATCCGCGCTATATCAAAAGATAAATGACATCCTGGGAAGGATAAAGAAGGATGAGGTCGAGTTCTCCAGTCTCGTGGAGAGGTGGGAGCGCCAGGAGGTCGTGAATACCTTCCTGCCACTGGTCTTCCTGGACCACGAAAGGAAGGTTGACGCGACCCAGAAGGAGATGTTTGAGGAGATATACGTCAGGAGGAGCGTTGAGGATAAAAGGGGGCGGAGGCAAAGAGATAAAGCAGGCAAAAAACAAGGAGGTAAAGTAGTAAACGCCGTCCCCGAAGGGACGGGCCCGTAACCAATAGGAAGGCGAAGAGGTACATGCCGTTGTGTTAGCAACGGGGGATGAAGCATATGACTCACAAAAAGGTTCTTGAGGCTGCGCTGTTCATATCCAGCTCGCCCATGACCCTGGACCAGCTGGCCAGGGTGTCTGGGATAAACTCCCTTGGCCATGTCAAGGAGCTTATGGAGTCCCTCCAGAAGGACTACGGGGGTGGGGGGCTCGAGCTGGCCAATACGCCCGAGGGATGGGTGATGCAGGTCAGGCCCGAGCTGCTCCCCAGGGTGGCCCACCTCACCCCATATTCTGACCTGAGTGAGGGCCCCAAGAGGGCCCTGGCCCTTGTCACCCTCAAGGAGCCTGTCAGGCAGTCCGTGATAATCAGGATGCAGGGCAACAAGGCCTATTCCTACATAAAGGATCTTGCCAAGAGGGGCCTGGTTGTGGCAGAGAGGGAGGGCCACACAAGGGTACTCAAGCTCACCCAAGAGTTCGAGCGGTACTTCGGTGAGGAGAAGGCCATAATAAAGGAACAGCTCCAGAAGCACCTCGAGTCCACTGGCAAGCCGGAGGGGGATGTCAGGGAGGAGGCAGAGCCCGAACAACCGCGGGAATTCCTTGATGATGCCCCAGGGGGCACGGGAAGGCCCGCAAAGAAGAAGGCAAGGACCTCTGTTATAAGGGAGGGGTCCGCCAAGGAGCTTCCCAAGGGAGAGGCAGACGAGTTCGGGAACGATGACGACGATGAGGATGAGGAGCCCGAGGAGTCCCCAGGAGATTCAGGGAATGCCAGGCCAGAGAAGAAGGTCAGGGCCTCGCACGGCCACGCCTTCAGGGAGATTGAATAGCTGTTTTTTATTACCTCCGGCCAATTAGTTCTTATGGACGAACAGTCCCTCTTCTGGGCAGACCAGCTGGCCAGGGAGATTAAGAGGCGTAAGACCTTCCATTACACGGATGATGCTGTCAGGAAGCCAAAGAAGTTCACTGTCAAGACCTCTGCCTCGATATCCGGGACGCTTCACATAGGCAGGCTCAGTGACACGATAAGGGGGGAAAGCGTCTGCCGGGCACTCAGGGAATCCGGGGCCAGGGCAGGGCTTATCTGGGTGGCCGAGGACATGGACCCCCTGAGGAAGATACCAGAGGGGGTCCCCAGGAGCTTTGAGAAATACATAGGAATGCCTGTCACGGACATCCCTGACCCCTGGGGATGCCACAAGTCCTATGCAGAGCATCATGTTGAGGAGTACATGAGGGTAATAGGCGAGTTCGTCTCCACAAAGATGCCCAGATACTCCATGAGGGAGGAATACCGGGCAGGCAGGTTCAACAAGTACATAAAGGCCCTGATTGGAGGTATCGAGACCCTGAAGGGGATAATAAACAAGCAGAGGAGAGAGCCGCTCGCAGAGACCTGGTCGCCCTGGCAGCCCATATGCGAGAACTGCGGCAAGATAATGACCCCCGCTGTCCAGAGCCTCGAGGATGGCAAGGTCCACTATGTGTGCAGGGATTACAGGTTCGAGAAGAGCTTGGCCAGGGGCTGCGGCCACAGGGGCGTGAACGACCCCCTGAAGGGTGAGGGGAAGCTGGTCTGGAAATCCGGGTGGGCTGCCCAGTGGGCAAGGTGGGGGGTCTCTTCAGAGGGGGCAGGCAAGGAATACCAGGTCCCTGGAAGCGCTTTCTGGATTAACGGCGAGATTGCCGAAAGGGTCCTGGGGTTTCCGGAGCCCATGCCCATATTCTATGAGCACCTCATCATAGACGGCCAGAAGATGTCAGCCAGCCTTGGGAATGTTGTATATCCCAGAGACTGGCTGGAGGTCGCGCCGCCCGAACTCCTCAGGTTCCTCTACAACAAGAAGCTCATGAAGACCAGGAGCTTTACTTGGTTGGGGCTCCCTGCACTTTACAATGAGTACGATTCGTATGGGAGGGTATATTTCGGCCAGGAGAAACCCAAAAATCCAAAGGAGGCTGAGCATATCAAAAGGCTCTATGAAATATCGCAGATCAGAAAGCCCTCAAAGGTCCAGAGGGTTCCCTTTGATTTCGCTGCAATGGTCTCCTCGGTTTTCGGTGAGGAGCAGTTCGGGCAGGCCCTGAAGGTCTTCAGGGAGAGCGGCCACCTCAGGAAACCCGGCCCCCCGGACATCAGGGCCCTGAAGCAGAGGCTTGGCCATGCCAGGAGGTGGGCCGAGCTCTACGGGGGCGAGGAGTACAGGATTAGGGTGACAGAGAGTCCTGAACCCAGGGTTCTGAAGGGCCTCTCCAGGGAGCAGAGGGCCGGGCTCAGGGAGCTAGGAGAGGGGCTCTCGGGCAGGGCACTCAGGGAGGAGGAGCTCTACAACATGTTCTGGGAGATTGCCAGGAAGCACGGCCTGGCCGCGCCCAGGTTCTTTGAGGCAGCCTACCGAGTCCTGATAAACAGGGATTCGGGGCCCAGGCTGGCGCCGTTCATACTGGCCATCGGCCAGAAAAGGGTAGCGGGGGTACTGGAAGCTGTTTAATAGAATGGGGCTACCCGGGGTTTCTTCTGACTGGTTTTCTCATTCCCCTCTGCCAGTCCCTTAGTATGACGCGTGCCGCTCTCATGATATCAGGCCTCCCGCCCTTCATGAGCATGTTCTTTTTAATCGCAATCTTCTCCAGGCTCTTCTCATAGTCCTCTGACACACCGATGCCATAGAATGACTCTATCTTACCGGGAAACCTCCTCATCAGTTCCATGACATCAAGATCAGGGTCTTTTGCTTTGGTGAAGTCGTTTGTTCCAATAAGCAGATGCTTTACAGGATCCCTTTCCATATACGGGATAACCCCGGGGGTATCAATAAGCATTATCTTGGGGCTTATCTTGACGTTCCGGACCCCCTTCGTGTAGCCGCTTGCCGGGCTCGTGGGTGCGGCCTTCTTTCCCTTCAGTGCATTGATGACTGAGGACTTCCCCACGTTTGGGTAACCCAGAACCCCTATCCTCAGCACCCTCCATTTGAGCTTTGCCTTCCGTGCTTCTAGAAGTATCCTTTCCCTGAGTTTCGATGTGCCGAGCCTCTCCCTGGCAGACATGAAGACAGATGGCCTGAGCTTCTTCTTCCAGGCATCGGCCTCTCTCTTGGTGGCAAGATCGCACTTTGTAATGACATAGATTAGGGTTTTGCCTGTCCTCCTGACCTTGTCCTCTATCTCCTTGTTTCTGGTCTCCTCAACCAACCGGGCATCAAGGACCAGCAGGAGTATGTCAGCATCCTCGATTACGTTGTTGACAATCCCCCAGAAATTCTTCATGTTCAGGTTTTGGTTCCCGGATTAAAAAGAATGTAATGGGGCTACCCGGCCGGGACGACTGGGTTTAGACTGCCCCTTGTTACCGGTTCTCTGTTCCGGGTTTTGTCTGCTGTTCATTGTGTCACCCGGTTATAGCTTAACCGAAAGGGATAAAAGCTGAAAGGTGCCTTTCAGGGCATTGACGAGAAGAGGGTTACTTGAATCATTAGAAACATCTAATACAAAAAGCAATCCAGTATTTCCCTTAGTCCTGGCAGGAATTCAGGACCGTGCCGATAGCTCCTAAGAAGCCTCTCTATATCCATGGGTTCTATGTCGGAAGTGGGCAACTTTTTTGAGGAATACTCTTCGACAGGATATTTATCTGACTTGCGGTTGGGCGGATTTGAGGAATACCCATTGCCAAGAGCCCCGTTATCTGGTTCTTTATCTGAACTACCCGCCACTAAAGTGGCGGGGGTTTTTCCCGCCTAGTTAACGTCAAACTGTAGAAGGTTCTTCTGCATCCCACGGCTAACCTTCCAGTGCTTGCGCTGTGAATGCTCTACATATCTTTGTACTGTTGCCGAATTGACGGCGCCAACTGTCCTGTAGAAGTAACCACCTGTCCAGAACTTGCCGCCCCACAGGTCACCTGCTAACAGGTCGCGATGATGCTTGCGCATCATCCGGCTTGAGAAGCCCTTGAGCAACTTAGCGACCTGTACCGCGCTGTGGTTCTTGCAAGCTATGGTGAATATGTGGCAGTGGTCGTCACCGAAGCCTATTGCGGCAACGGTTATGCTGTGCATCCTCGCTCCCGCGAGGATGTAATCGCGGGTCAGCACCCTGGTCAGCGGGTCCGCAAACACGGAGGCCCGGTAGGCGGGTGTTATCTGTATATGGTAGTTGGCTTCGCCAACGCTATGGCTAGATCTGATTAGCTCTACTTCCATGAGAAATCACCTGTTAGTTTTATAAGGTCGCGAAACCTACCACTAATTAAGTCTTTCGAGTAACGGGGCGGTTTCGCTCCCCGTTTTATTTTTTTTATTTGTTCACAGAAATAACATGCGCTCCATCTATGGGCTGAAGCCCATAGGGTTCCCGCCCTGTGCAACTAGCAGCCTAAATTTCGCAGGCTACCGAAAGAATAGTCTGGCAGAACAACCCTTTCCAGGGACATATCAGGCGGAGGATCCGCCTCTTGGTTTATGTTCTCTTCCATTTCAACCTTTCTGTGTATTGAAGTTGACCTTCAATCAATGCATTATACATGCGAATGTATTAATAAAAATATCCCCATTTTTGGTGTAATGTGGCTATCCGGCAAGGGCCAGTGAGTTTATATTCACAATAATCAATCATAAACATGAAACGGGTTTTGAAAAGGCTTACAGGACGTGACAAACAGGCATATTCGAATAAGAAGAAGTAATCATTTCAGAGATAATGACTTCTTCACCAGAAGGCTTATTGCAATTGTGTAGATTAAGGCTTTAGCCGAAAAATATCCCTATGCCGACTAATCGTTTCCTCGGTTAAGTTGTGTAATGGGGCTACCCGGATTTTCAGCAGCCAGCTCCCCATGGAAGCGAGCGTAACGCAGTGAAGCGAAGCTCCTTTTGGCCCACGGCTTTTCTTGAAAAAGCCGTGCTTTGAACCGGGGTCGGCGGCCCCCCAGGCCGCAATGCTAGACCAAGCTACACCATAGCCCCAATTGCTTTTGATTCATTTGGGTGTTTGGCTTAAGCCTTTGTGTAAGCGGTATCGACAACCGAAGGTTGGCGAAACGTGCCGAAGGCACGGAAGCTACCGTAAAGGCTTGACACCATAGCCCCATTTCTTTTGTAATCTTTTTAGGTTTTGCTTATAAGCTTTGAGAAAGGCCTTGGCCTTCTGTAAAAGCTTATGCCCCCGGAGGGATGTTCAGCCTTGCTGGACGCGCCTGCGCCAGCAGAGCGTTCGAATTCGTGAGATACAAGGTTTCCCTTATACCTTCCCACGACTTCCAGCTTGCCTCTCTCATCATCCTGCCGGGCAGGACTCGACCCTTCTAAGATTAGAAGGCTGGCACTCTATCCAGCTGAGTTACGGGGGCCTAGCGTATAAGTTTATTATGCAGTATATTTAAAAGATGCCTTATGGGAAGCCTTGAGGAGGGGGCAAGGCAGGCCATAGAGGTTTGCCTGGGCCTTAGGAGGGGGGAGAGGGTGACCATAATCACCGACAGGGCCACCCTTGAGATGGGGAAAGCCCTGGAAAGGGTCTCAGGGGTGAGTGGCGGGGACGTGAGTCTTTTTGTCCTCGAGGACTTTGGAAAAAGGCCCCTCCGGGGGGTTCCCCGGGAGGTTGAGGTGTCCATAAGGTCCGGGGATATCTCTGTGTTGGCCATACAGAAGATAGGCAACGAGTTGGACACCCTGAGGAAGCCCCTCCGCATCATGGCAACCACCCACGGAAGGTACGCCAACATGCCCGGCGTGACAAGGAAGGTCTTTGAAACAGGCATGTCAACAGACCACAGGAGAGTCTGGGAGTTCTCAAAAAGGGTCTATGGAATCCTGAAGGATTCCAGAAAGATAAGGGTGAAGTCAGGGAACGGGACAGACCTAACCCTGACCTTCTCGCCCGGTATTAGGTGGGTGAACTCATCCGGTGACATGAGAAGCCCCGGCCACCCCGGAACCAACCTCCCGGGGGCAGAGGTATACACCTGCCCCCAGAACTCCAATGGTGTTTATGTGGTGGATGTCGAGTTCGGTGACTACCTCACAGAGAAATATGGCTTTGTCAGAAGGAGCCCGGCAAGGCTCGAAATAAGTGAGGGAAGGGTCGTCTCTGTCGAGTGCGATGACAGGGCCCTTAAGGATGAGCTTGTCCGGTACATGAAGACAGACAGGAATGCGAACGGGGTAAGCGAGTTCGCCCTGGGGACCAATCCCTTCCTCAGGGACTACATAGGGGTGTTCATCCAGGACGAGAAGGTCCCCGGCGTCCACATCGCACTGGGGAACCCCTACCCGGAGGCCACGGGAGCAACATACTCATCAAAGGTTCACTTGGACTGCATAACAAGCAAGCCAATCGTGTGGGTGGACGGAAAGAGAGTAATGGAATCAGGCAGGTTCCTAATCTAGCTCCTTTTCCATGACCACCCTCTTCTCACTGTAGCCGAGCCTCCGGCACATCCTCAGTGAAGGCTCATTGGTCTTTGTTATGGTAACCCTGATTCTCTTGAGGCCCCTGGATTTCAAATAATCCTCTGCAATCCCCATGAGCTTCTGCCCCAGGCCTATCTTCCTGTATTCCTCGTCAACAAATACGTGGTTTATCACGCCGCTCCTTCCGAAGGCTGTCTCTGTTATCTTGAAGTATACGTAGCCGACCACCCTTCCGTCCATCTCCGCGACCTTTATGCTTTCGGGGTCCCCTGAGTACCGGTTCAGAAGCTCCCTTCTGAACGATTCCTCATTGAAATCCCTTCCGGGAAAGCTCACCCCTGTGCTCTCCTTCTTGAACTCAACGAGCTTTTCCAGGTCGCTGTGTTTGAAGTTCCTGATGGTTATTCTCTCAGTGTCCATGCAATTCACTCACGTCTTTTATTATCTTTGTTATCATTTCGGCTGCCCTGTGGGGGTACCAGAAGTTCATGAACCTGCTGCACTCGAAGTTTATGACAATCCTTCCCTTCCTGTTTTTACCCAGCAGCTGCTTTCTGGGGGCCACTGACCTGCCTCCCCTGAAGAAGTGCTCCACTGTTATCTTGGGTGGTTCCATGTTCATGAGGGCCTTCTTGGAGGCCCTGAGGAAGTTCCTGGGGGTGAAATCCCTCTCCAAATCTTTCATAACCTCCCTGTTGGTATAGTCCCGGATGGCATCCAGGTCTGCCTTGATGTTCTCCAGGAAGTCAGGGTTCATGTCATCAAGACCGAAGGTCTCTGACACCCTCATTATGTTGTTTATCGCGCGCTCCTCCTCAAGCAGGACCACAGCCTTGTAGACCTTGTCTATCTCTTTGAAGAACCTCCGGTACTCATCGTTTATGTCCTCCACTATCTCCTTCAGAAGTTTCTTGTCAACCCCCCTGCTGTCAAAGGTGGAGATGTCCATGAGGCTGGGAACGAGCTTGAGTCTGTTGAAGGCGGAATGTATGAGGGCAATGGTCTGGCCTGACTTGACCTCGTTCCAGAAGGACTGGTATATCCCGAGTCTCTTCCTGTAGTCCTCCTCGCTGGAAGCTGCCCATGCATATCTGTTCCTAAATTGGTGGAGCCTTACAGGCCTCTTGTCATCAAGGAAGTCCCTGAAGAGCTCAAGGGCTTCCCCCTTTCTGGGAATCCCCCGGTTGAAATCTATCCCAAAGGCCCTCTTCCGGGGGATTGTCGAGAGTATGAGGGTCCCGCCCGTCTTCATCCAGCACAGGCTGGCTACGGTCTCGGAGTTGTCGTCCCTGGAGGTGGGAATCTCAAGGGCAGGCCCCGAATGTGGAGCGACATAGGTAAAGTCCCGCTTCCCCTTCTCCCTGTATACAACATAGCCCCGCCTGAAGAATATCTGCATGAATAATATTTAGTGGCGGGTCTATTTACCTCTTTTGCTTGCCGTGCTTTTCAAAGGGAGTCTTTACCAGAAGGGAGTTGGGAAGGACAACCCTCTTCTCCCCGTCCTTGAGCGTGACAGAGATTGCATCCACCCTCTCTACCAGGCCCTTGTGGCCGGCAACCTTAACAAATTCCCCGTGCTTCAGGGACTTCTTGAGGTAGAGGCCTGCAGTGAAATCCGCAAGCGTGTCCTTTATTGCCAGAATCAGTACGGCCACCGTCGCTGTAAGCAGAATCGCAAGGATTATGTTGAGCGCCATGGCATCGAGGCCTACCAGCCCTAGGGCCATGATTATAGAGGCCAGGGCAACCGTGTATTTGACCAGTGAGCCTGATATGATGCTTATGGTCTCCTCGGCAAAGAATCTCCTCCCGGCCTCCTCAAAGACCTTGCCCATGAAGTCAGCTATGAGGAGGCCCACGACTATTATCAGTATGGCAACAATGAACCTTGGAACGAAAACCGCTATCTGGGTGAATATGTTGAGAAGTCCAGGGAATCCGAGGGTCTCGATTATAAGGCCAAGGAACATAATGTATATGAACCACTTGACCATATCACCTATAAGGCTCACTATGTTCCCCCTGTAGCCCACGGCCTTTAGGATGTCATCGGTCCAGCTCCTTACAGTCACCTTCCTGAGTCCCGCTATGCTGAGTAGTTTGACTATCACGGCCTTGCCTATCTTGCCCAGCACATAGGCTACCAGAAGCAGCGCACCTACCTGTATTATAAGCTGCAGGTTCGGGAGTATGTAGTTCTCAGGGAACCTGCTAAAGAAATCGACCAGCCATACCCAAAGGGACTGCAGGAACTCCTGGATGTTCATTGCCATGTAATTCACCTGTCACGGGCTTTCCTTCCCGAGCTAGAGTGTCGGGCAACAACCTTTCCTTCCCGACTTGATTATAGCCCAATCCGTCCCCGAAGGGGACGGCAGTCACTTGGGGGAAGATCGGGCAACAAGGCTCTGGATTAGAATATTTGCCTTTTTAATATTAATAGCTTACATCAGGCATGGGCCTTCGGGTTCAGGCCCCTTAGAGCAGCTGCTTGCCCTTCAGGACGTCCCTGACCACTGACTTGGCGTCCTCAAAGAACTTGAGCAGGATGGGC